>Ga0315541_1000267_pt1 | contig 55741 bp, 46 predicted proteins | sample SalMarSW160190MG_FD_203095 | JGI IMG/M metagenome (GOLD analysis project Ga0315541, IMG submission 203095) | Salt marsh sediment microbial communities from the Plum Island Ecosystem LTER, Massachusetts, United States - Salt Marsh Sediment SW1601-190 ... | reverse complement strand
GCCCAGGATTTATCTCGGACGTTGAAAAAATCGTTAAGAAACATAACACAAAATACGATATTGATAATAATAATTCGTTGTGGAGGTTCATCTTCTAAGCGTAAAGAAAAGACATACATGGAGGTGGGAAATTCGATAATATAAGGGAAAGGGTAATGACGATGAAGCACATACGCGTGATATTGGACGCTGTTCTGTTACTTGGTATGCTTAGTCTAACAGGTTGCTTTTCATCACACGCCAAAGACATAGAGGCATTTTTGAGGCCTCGGGACGTTAATGTAACTACTGAAAGTTATGTTTTGCAGCCACCAGATGGAATCGAAATACATAGTTCGAACGTTCCGGAAATCCATTTACAGCGTCAACGCATTCGACCAGATGGAAAAGTGAGCTTTGAGGCGTTAGGCGAGATTGAGGTGGCGGGCAAGACAGTGGAAGAAGTTGCGGATGTGCTAAAGGAGAAAGTGGCAGAGCTTTATGCTCTGCCAGGAGACAGTCCCATCGATGTACGTGTCTTTGCGTATCTGAGTAAAGTTTATTATGTGCTGGGTCAAGTTGCTAGGCCCGGTCTGAAAGACTACACTGGCCGGGATACATTGTTGTCTGCTCTTGCTGAGGCACAACCGACCCCTCTGGCCTGGGAGGAGCGGGTCCAGGTCATAAGGCCGTCAGGGGTTAAGGGTGTTAAGCCCAAGATTTTTGAAGTGAACTTTGATCGTATGACTGCTCATGGCAATACGAGCAAGGACGTGTTGTTGCAAGAGGGTGATATAATCTACGTGCCACCAACAGTCTTTGCTGCAGCAGCTATGATGCTGGAAGAAATAATAAGGCCAATTGCAAGAGCTTTTTCTGGTGCCTACATCCTGCAGACAGGACCGAGCCGTACAGAAAGGGCCTATGGTGGTGGATACAGCAGTTACTGATTGATTTTTTCCAGGAATTAAGTTATAATATTCTGGGTAGATAAAAGAACTCGATGTTGCAGGAGGAGGTATTCGTGTCCGAACATAGGACATTAAAGTCAATTCATCTGGCCAGCACGGCGTGGTTCATATTGTGCATTATCTATATCCTGGTCTTAGCATTACGACAAGCAGGTGTCCGCTGGTGGATTATATTTTCGCTGTCCGGGCATTCAATATTGATTGTTTTTTTGCTGATTAGCTTATATGTATTCGCGATTCTTAGAGGTGTTAGCAGTGCTCAAGCAATAGAGCCAGAACACCCGTTAACCGGCACCAGTTACTACAAGGGATTTTATGTCACTGCTCCCTTTTTAGGTGGGTTGGCAGGCTGCGTGGGAATGATAGGCGAAGATAGGATTGTCCAATTCGCAGCGGGAATTGCACTGGGAACGTTCGGAACAACCTTTCTTGTCTGGGTAATCCTCGACCCAGTGACGGGACTGTTGGAAATGCTATTGCCGCCTGTCAGCAGAAAGCACCGTACTGAGCGAATTGCGCAAGCCAAAGTAAAGCGAGAAAAGAAACAGAAGGACCGTGAGCGTTTGCTAACTGAGGTCTTAGCAAAGGAAGATTCGGAGCGACGCCGCTGGCAGCAAGTTCTAAGGCCACAGGCTGAAAAGCTCGCTGGACTGTTGACAGCCGAGGGGGCTGACTTCAAACAGGCAGAGCGTGAAGCGGTTGATATAGGCCTTAAGGCATGGCAAATGGGGGGACTAAATTGCATGCAGCAGCTTCGCGATATGGCGATAGCCATATCCAGAGAAAGAGATCAAAACAAAGAAATAGTTGACTACATTCCTTTTTGGTGGGATGGTATCGGAAACTGGCATGCTTCACCCCTCAACAAAGGATATTGGCTACCAGATAAATCGATGGTCCGAAACTAAACGAAGGATTAGTTTTTGGTGCTTACTACAGTGCTTGCCGTCTTCGTAGCCAGCCGACGAGACCTATCCCAATGCTGCCAAGTACAATCGCACTCGGGACCGGAATCACACTAGTCACGATAGTAAGCGTGACGCCGTTGTTCCAATAGTGACAGTCTGGATCAAAACTGATGCCAAGCACGCTGTCATTTGTGATGTAGCTGCTAAGCGAACTAATCTGAGTGCCGGTAAACGTATAGCTAAAGTCCTCCGGTCCCGGGATGGCTTCTGTGTCAGTATAGCTTGTCAATATACTGCCATAGCCGGAGAGGTTATCACCACTGCTCTGGTCGTCCTGACCTCTATAGATATCGCCAGCGATAATGGATATGCCCAGACTATTGACTGCGTCATCGATGTTGTTTTTACTCAGAAGGCGCATATTCAGAATGTCGCCAGTTTCCACCTTCCAATCATTGATGTTTTTTATGAAGAGATTAGCTCCAGAAATTATCTCATTCCCAGGCAGTGACCAACTCACCTTCCAGATGTAATAGTAATCGTGGTCAAGGTCATCCAAGTCAGGGATACTGGGCTGGAAGGTGTAATTTGCTTTTGTTACGCTGACCAGCATCAACGTTAAAGCCAGGATTAAAATAGCAATTCTCTTCATCTTGCCCTCTCTTTCGGGTCGCTATTCGAAGACAACGCATCATATTCTTTTGAAACTATCTCATGCTATTGCATTAGCCTGTGTCTTTGTCCTTATGGTTCTGTCCCTCTATGTAATAGCCGAACAAACTTTTAAGGGAGAAAGCGTATTAGTGTGAAATCTTGGAATGCTTTCCCACCATTCCTCCTTTAATCTGCCTTTATAGTATCTAATTAAGGGAGGTATGTCAACAAAAATTGCTGGTAAAAAGTGCTTTTCTTATGCAGAAATTGTGAATACGCTCGGAGAGCAGGAAAAAGGCGAGAATCAACTTAAAGGATCATTGATGATTTGGTTAAAATCACGACTGGTTATATTGTCCTGCGTCTTTTCAGCCAGCCGACAAGGCCGATACCAATACCGCCCAGTAAAATTGCACCCGGAGCAGGGATGGGACTTACTGCCAGGTTGTCAATGGCGACGTCATTCCAACCGCTATCACTAAACACCAAAAGCGAAACAGGTGAACCGAAGCTCATAAAGAAGCTATCGGAACCGATTCCGAAATCCCAAGATTGCTGGTTCACTAAAGCACTGGCGATTGGACTGTATCGGTCGCCGTAACTGCTGGTGTAAGCTTTCACAGTGAAGTCGGCACCTTCTGTATCTTCAAATACATAGAAATCGCTACTTATTTTTACGATGGGTACGACGTCGAAGGATATCTGAAATGCCCCCGCTGTTTTGGTACCACCAATTGGGGTACTTGCGTCCCCCCAACTCCGCAACCATTGAGTGTCATTACCCGTCCAGTCTAATCCTGTCAAGGCGTCGTTGCTCCAAACGGCACCGCCCGTTGCAGTAACGGCTGAACCATACACGCTGGTCATATAGCTGGTGACACGCTGGTTAGCCGACGCAATTTTGTCGTCTCCGTCACCACCCGCCGTCGCAGCCTCAAAGTCAAACGTCACCGTTGCTTCTGCTGGTGCTGTGGTTAGAAACATACCTAATACTACACAAATTATTATAAACTTTTTCATACTTCCTTCCTTCATGAGTGTCCCAAGGGTAGGTCACAAGCCCTTACCTATATTGCTTTTTTGTTTTTTACAGTGTCCTCCGTCTTTTCAGCCAGCCGACAAGGCCAACACCAATACCGCCGAGCAAAATAGCTCCCGGAGCGGGGATGGCCATTATATTGCCCTCAATTGTGCCACTTGCTGAACCTGAGCCGCTTTTAATTAAAGCGTAAAGATTCGTACCGCTTGAGCCTGTAAAACTAAGGTCTATACTCATGCCATTAAGTTGTGCTGCTGCAAGCTCTTCAATCGCTGTTGAGTAAAAAAGAGTATATTTAGAGATGTTTAAGTCGTCTGCTTCGTCTGCGAAAGCCACGTATGTTTTGCCGATAGTCACCATAGTTCCCGCGGCAACATTAGCTCTCATCACTTCACCTTTGACGCCGGTGTTATCCGTGATGGTCAAATATCCTGAAGGGGTCAACGTCCCTACATACTGGGTACCAGTATCCACCAGATTTGACAGAGTCATGGTGGGGAAATTCACAAGGTCTTGATATACTGCATCTCCTGTGGGATCATCAACCTCAATTCCGGTCGCATTAAAACTCAATGTCCAATTGCCGACTCCGGCAGATGATAGAGTCCAAGATGGGCCTGTACCGGCTTTCGTACTGAAGTACAATGATGGCACTGCAAGAGCGGGTGTGGCCATCAAGGCAGACACAACCAAAACAAGCAATATTTTTCCTGTTTTCATTTATAAGACTCCTTTATTTGATTAGCTTCATTAGAGTATCCTACGTCTTTTCAGCCAGCCGACAAGGCCGACACCAATACCGCCCCAAGCAAAATAGCGCCTGGAGCAGGGATTACGACATTGTCGATACCGAGATAGCTATCCGACTGTTCATCTATGACATTCGTGATCTTGAACCCCAACGTATACGTACCTGCGCTGGGTATCATGTAGCTGACGTGCGTCCAGGGAGTGCCCCAATAATCAAATGGGTCTGAGTTACATCCTCGTTAAACAGGGTCAAGGGTCACCGTCCCAGTCGGGCCTATTAGCCATCCAGTGGCAGTGTCGTTAAACGACTTGAAATCCTGCGAATCCCAGAAATAGTCAAAACTCAGCGGGGTATTATCGCCTACTGTAAAAGTCTGCCACATCTGCGTATAATTGCCAGGGCCGTCGGGTTTCAGCAAGGCAAAATATTGGCCTTCGGTGGGACCCCAGCTCGTTGTTCCGGTTCCAAAGCTGGTAAGATCGCTATGACTTGTAACAGCGCCTGCGAACCCGTCAGTAGGAATAGTGGTGCTCCAACCGTTCAGATTACCCGTTTCGAAGCCTCCATTGGTTATATTGGCAAAAACTGGTGCGGTCATCAACGCACACACAACCAAAACAAGCAATATTTTTCCTATTTTCATTTATAAGACTCCTTTCTTTGATTAGCTTCAGAGCATCCTACGTCTTTTTATCCAGTCCCCGATCACGTCGGGAACCAAGGCGAACTGTCTCGTATATCCACCCTCCGTAGCAAAGCTTTCAGCCTTCACAGCCGCTACGGCGGACAATCTGTTCCTTCGCCCTTCAGTTTGATGGCGGGATTGCGCGTTGTGCTAACAAAATGTATGGCGTACACCGCCCACCGTTTTTTCATCGGTGTGCCATGCACACCCTACTACCTCTTACTGGGCCAGCCCCAGAACGGTCCAACCGGCCCGGGGCCAGTTCTTTTATCATCGTTTTAATTTTAAAAACGCACGACGCTTAACGCATCACGCACACCTGCCCCAACGAAGTCGAGGGGACGAATTACAATGTCCTACGTCTTTTCAGCCAGCCAACTTTTTCGCATTGCGTATATCGTATTGCGTTATGCGTTCGTCTAATGGCAGAGCCCCATTATGGCAGGATTCTGCCTATTAATCGCAATTCTCTCGTACGCACGACGCATCACGCATCACGCGCAACGAGTTTACAATGCTCTACGTCTTTTCAGCCAGCCGACCAGGCCTACACCAATACTGCCTAACAAAATCGCACCAGGGGCAGGAATAGTAATGGAACCTGATAATCCATCGCCCCAATTTTCTGAGCCCAGCAGCATAGCTTCAAAGCTACCACCAGGTACCCCGCCACCAGCATTGAGGGTCAAGTCAAAATCTGCATAATGATTAGCATACAAGTCATCAATAATGGGGGAGGTTATGGTGTTGTTTATAGCTGTCCAACCGATATCCGTAAACGGCAGGGTATAAGCACTTCCAGTAGTTCCAGCCGGCGCTAAGTCACCTGCTCTGAGCGTACCAGTCAAGTAGGCAATAGTACCTGCCTGGTTGCCAATTATTATAGTACCGCCAGGTAATGTCCATGCGCCGGAACTTCCGCCAAGCACCATATCTGGTATGTGCACGTATCCGGGTGTTGCTACTAACGGGTCGCTAGTACCGCCCATTACTGCACTAACAGGTGAAGCCCCGAAGGAAAATGTGTCCGTACTCGCATTAAAAGACCACCCGGAGCTCCCGGCACTGGTTGCTCCATAGAACTCGATGGTAGGCACAGCCAGAGCCGTTGTGGACAACAAAGCACAGATAGCCATAACAAATAATATTTTTTTAATCATTTCTAATATCCTCCATAATTAGCATCTTAAAACTAAAGATTAATTAATGTCGAGAGATTATTTTGTAAGTCCATTGTTAAACAGTCTAACTCAGGCCAAGGTAGGCGGGCCGCGAGGTATGCTATTAAAGATAAATGCAGGTGAAAAACAAGTAAACTGCCTGACGTCATAAGACAGGTAGTTGAATGCTTGGATTAGGTAGGTATAGACCGAATGTATTCCGGCTATGTTCGGAGTTCGTATTTCGTGTCGCGTATCGCGTATCGCGTATCGCGTATCGCGTAGAGTAGAAGGTATTCCTTCCAAATGATGAAGCAGTCCTACGTACTCAGTACCCTCGAGATCGCTGCGTAAACGAGAGGCTTGCTCGCCAAGATAAGGTAGGGTGGGCACTGCCCACCGTTTATTTAGATGGTGTGCGAAGCACACCCTACATTTCTGTGGTAAGGTGGTAATTCCAATTTGACCTGCCCACAATATAGTGGTTAAAGCCGCCAGCCAGACCTTACGGTCCCTGACAAGTGTAACACAAAGAAATCCGGTTAGGCCCATAAATAGCGCAGCCGGCACGGCAGGCAAAGATTTTGTCCCCAGCGGCAAAGCTGAAGGATTTGTAAAATCGGCGGGAGGCTTTAGAATATCAACAGCAACTTTGGCAAGAGCCGTATCAGCAGTACCACTAAAGAGATTGACTTCGTTGGCGCAAGCATTTACTCCGTCAGAATATGGTAATACTGCTTGCGCTATCTTCGCATCATTGTCACCGATTGTCGGCGCAGCATGAACTGTTGCTACTGTCACAAGTGACATCATAACAATCAGCCACTTGACATTTCTGCTTGACACTACTCCTCCACCTCCTCAGAGAATAGCTGGTCCTACGACAAAATATATCTACGCACCAGCACTCTAAGTTAAATTATCGTTTTCATCCTCTTAACCATCCGTGTGATGAGCGAATCGCAATATAAGCATCCTCCTTTGAAGCAAGATTATCGAATTACATAATATTATATTTGCATATCGTGTGTCAATAAAAAGACAGGAAAAAACAAAAAAATAAGAAAAAATACCTATTTATGGGTATTTGTTTATTTCCGGTTACTCGAGCACTCTACCCCTAAAAAAACTCATGCAAGCTGCTTGATTATATAAAAGATAAAACGAGGAGAAAGATTACCACTTTAGGATTACTCATAAAGTAGTAGCTGTCGATAATCCCCCGAACAAACTCGTACTTCGCAGCGGAACGCAGCTTCGCAGAGTAGTATTGGTGAACTAAATAAATGAAAAAAGGTCAGAACTATGCTGGTGGGATTTGGTTAATCTGAATTAGAATTTGTATATTCATAGGAAGTAGAGAGTTCTCTCGATGCAGCCACAAATCTTAACAGCATTCCAATTTTGCTTTTGACCTGGATCTTCCGATAGATATTTCTGGTGTGAGTTTTTACAGTGCCGGGCTGTATGCGCAGGTACTTAGATATGTTACCATTTCGCACACCCTGACATATAAGTTCTGCTATTTCACGCTCACGATGAGTCAGCTCGTACTTCTTTTGTACATACGCCCACTGCTTTCTGTCAAGTAGTACAACATTAGACAGTGGTGAAGTTGACGGCTCCTTGCCAACGTATTCGTTTGTTTGTTTAGGCAGTTGGTCCATGATTACTTTGATTTCTGCAACTTTTCAAGTAAACGCTGTGCTTCAGTGATATCTGTTTCTGACAGCCCTCCAATTTGGTTGTGTAAGTTCAAAGCTTGGCGTAGTTCGTCAACAGCCTTGTTGCTTTGGCCTTGTGCAGCTAAGGAACGTCCCAGATGAAAACGTGAAGCTACTGCTGCCGGATTTTGACTTGAGTAGAGTTTGATAGCCGTATTGAAATCCTCAATGGCCTTATCGAATTCGCCGATTTTGTGATATATGACGCCGCGGGTATCGATGAGATCGACATAGTTAGGTGCTATTTGCAGGCCTGCTTGAGCAAGCTCGAGCGCCTCTTTGAGTTTACCTTGCTCTTCGCACATTATCCAAGCCAGGTTATTCATGACGATCACATTATCAGGTTGGAGTTGGAGTATTTGCTGATAGAGCTCGGCTGATTCTTCAATACGCTCGGTCATCTGTAGCAGGACAGCAAGGGTATTCATAGCCGGCAGATTCTTGGGCGCACGCTCCAATACCATCCGCAGTATTTCTTCGGCTACTTGTTTAGCCTGTCTGTCATCGATGCCTGCAATAGCATTTGCAGCAATGACAGGTGTGTTGTTATCATCAATATGGTTCTTACACCAATCCGTGACATCCTGCTTGAGCTTATCCCAGAGCTTATCATCTCTGAGTAGCTGGACTTGTGTCAGAAGGGGAGCCGGATCATTTGGCTCGGATTGAAGCAAAGCGTCAAATTTCTTTTGGGCTTCTGCCTTGTTGCCGCTACGGTACAGTGCCACGGCCAGGGTGATGTCTGCACTTCTCTGTTGGATAAGATCTTTCCATAAAGGAGACTCTTTTTCAAGAAGAGCTACCGCTTTTTCAGGTTCGTCTGCTGCAATATATGTGTTCGCCAATTGCAGGATAGTAGTAAGATCATTCGGGTCTTGCTCGCGCAGCAGCTTAAGAGTTGGAATGGCCAGGATCGGCGACCGTGCTGCCTCGGAACGAGCTTTCAATAGCAGCAGTCCCCTATTATTGGAGTTATAAATAAGGCCACGCAAAGCAGTATCTATAGCCCTTCCAGGCTGTCCTTGCCTAAGCAATATCTCACCAAGCAAAGCCCAGGCTTCACTTATTTTCGGCTGGTCCCGTGTTATCTTTTCCAAAATCTTTTGTGCCTCTTCAATTGCAGGTGCTGTCCCCTCGGCAAGAACTGCTCTTGCTTTGAAAAGTCTTAGCTCGACGTCTTCAGGACTCGATTGCAAAGATTGGTCAAGAATGGCTGTTCCCTGCTGAACCTTTTCGAGATTATTGGATGCTAAAAATAATAAAATAGCACGTTTTTGAATCTCGACATTCCCCGGTGCCAGAGACAGCGCCTTCTGTATATCTGCCAGCGCTAAGTCTGGCCGACCCAGAGACCGGTAAAACTCACTCCTTGCTATCCATACCTCAACATTGTCAGGTTCAATAGTAGTCGAGTGCTCAAGGTCTTCTATTGCTTTATCCATTTGTTTTAGCGTCGTGTATGTTCTGGCGCGAAGGATATAAGCGGATGCACTTTTGAGATTGTTTACTATCTGGTCGCAGAGTCCTAACGCTTCCTGCGATTTGCCTTGGCGAATATTGAGCTGGACTTGTGCATACGTTAGGGGCAGTGAATTGGGTTCGGCAGCCTTTAGTTCAGCCAGCAGTTTTTCCGCTTCTGCAAACTTATTTTCCTGTATCTCAACTAACGCAAGAGAAAAGGATGCAGCCTGATTATTAGGATCGCTTTTGAGCATATCCTGCAAAATATCTGAGGCCAAACTTAGCTGGCCACGTCTGAGATGGCTTTGCAGTTGCAGCGTCTGAAGTTGTGGGTGACGCAGTTTTCCCTGGGCAGCGCGGTTGAGAATCTTATCTGCCTGGGCATATTCTTTTGCTTTATAAAGCGCAGCAACCGTAGGAATTATTATGCGGACATCATCGGGTGATCGAGACAATGCTTCACGGTATGTCGAGATTGCCAGTTGCATTTCACCACCACGTTCATAAGTTGCCGCGAGGAGCATACGGCTGCTTTGGTCATCCGGATTGGCCAGCACATTTTCGCGCAGAAGCGAAATAATTTGGGGATAACGGTTTTTAAAATCGTCTGCCACGAACCAAACTCTTGCTTGCTCATACCGCCATTGCCAGCCGTTCTCACCCTCGAGGGACTTGATGTCATTGATGAGTTGACCGGCGAGCTGCGAGTTTTTAATCACCTGTTCGCATGCTAAAAGTCGACGCTTGATAGGAATATCATTGGGTAGTTTCTGTACAAGCTCATTAAGGAATTTATACAGATTATCGGCTTGTCCCCACTGAGTATATAGGTCAGCAAGCAGCAGACCTAAGTTGCGTTGAGCAGCAGGTTGCTTAATGCGTGCCAATGCCTCTTTAATAATTGTTTCAGATTTTTTTTGATCGCCTTGTCGAGATAGTAAAATCGCGAGGTATGTAACCGGCTCAACTGATTCCGGAAATTCCTCTATCGTTTGGGTTAGCGTTAATATTACCTCATCTTCTTTTTTCTGAGTAATAAGCAAGTCAACTTCAGCCATAGCAACTCTAATTTCAGAGGGACGACCTTTCTTTAATTGGGTTACTAACGTTTCAGCACTACTGAAATCGCTTCGCTGCATTGCAAGCTGGAATTGTAAGAGTTTGACCTCAAGAGCACCGTCGGTTGCTTTTTCAAGCGTAGTTAACTGCTTTTCTATATCCTGCCAGATTTGGATATTTTCATCTGGTGAGCGTGCCGTCACCAGTTGCATCCGAGCCTGTAAATATGCTAATGCAGCCTCAAGGTTCTCAGGCGAAAGTTGCATCGCACTAGAAGCGTGCTCTGCTACCTCGGCCCAATTTCCGGTCTGTGCTAATAATCTGATGAGAGCTAAACGCCCATCGAGCAAATTCGGCCTTTCAGAAACGAGTAAACGTAATTGTTGTAGTGCCGATTGTCTGTCACCTAATCGAGAAAGATCTGAGGCCAGTGCTAATCGGATTTGTGGAGATTGATTGCCTAATTCTATCGATCGACGCCAGCATTTAACTGCCTCAAAATACTGTCCCTTTTGCTCAGCTATAAGTCCTTCCGTAAAGGCAACAATTTCGGGGAAGATATCTTTTTCTCGGAGTTTGGTGACACAATCAGTGGCGCGGTCGAATTGGCCTGCTCTGGTGAACAGCTCGCAGGCTTGCGGTATAAAATCCCAGGGTTGGGCGGAAAGCGCTTTTAATCCGGTTTCAGCTACCTTCAGCATTTTTTCTTGTGATTGCGATTTTAGTGCCAACTGCACCCAAATTTGCCACAGATTCTGGTCTGCTGGCTTGGTTTCTTGTACAGTCGTCAGATGTTCTTCTGCCTTATCCAAGACATCCGCATTGATAAATTCCTGTGCAAGGCGCAACCGTACAGTGGGCTCAGATAAATCCAGTTTTTCAGCTTGTTCCAGGTCAGATAGGGCTTTGAGATTGTCTTTATTTCTCAAATGAAATCCAGCGCGGATTATGTAAGCCAGGGCGGAAGAGGGATTATTTTCTACTGCTTGGTTGAACCAATGGTCTGGTGAGCCAGGGAAGTCATCAGGTCTTTGTTCTGTGAGTTGAGCTAATGTTTCGTACGCTAATATTTGCTCAGGATATTCTTGTATGATAGCCTTCAATTCCACTGCAGCTTCGCTATATTTTCGTTGTCCAGCAAGTGCCAAAGCCAACAACCTGCGAAGCTCAGGGTTTTCATTTGCTTCAAGATATCTTCCGGCAATCAGTTCAGCCTCACCAGGAGTACCCATACCTAAGTACACTTCTGTAAGCCGCTTAGCTGCCTCGGAATTGTTTGGGTCTACTCTCAAAGCCGTTCGGTAGGCCGACACTGCTTGTCCGATGCTGCCGCGTTTAAGAGGTCTGATGTTAAGCTGGGCATCAGCGTATTTGAGCAGAGTCGGCACATCTTCCTGGTTGACAGCCACATAGCGGCCCAGATTGCTGGCTGCTTCTTCCCACTGCTGCTGATTATATGCCTCGAGACCAGCCTCCAAGCCGTGCTCTGCTCTCTGGCCCCTTTGCCACCGGCGTAATGCATAAGCTGTTGCGCCCAAAACAACGACGCTGAACACCAAAACAATTGCTAATTTCCAGTTAAAATATCTTTTCGCCATTTAATTATACTCCCTCGATTATGTACACTCGATTTTTAGAACTGGCTAACGAACTTCTCGACTAATATTTTGGTTGTTTTCCAACATATCCATAAGTCCAACCTTGGTGACAGGTTTTTGACATATTTGGTGTCGTAATGTATCCATTCCTGAAAATCTCCTCCCGGGTTTCGAGTCCTGCAAACCTGCCAGAGCCCTGTGATACCCGGCCGAACCGATAGTCTGGCATCACGCCAAGATGGACATTGTGTATTTTCCGATTCGGGAGAAGGCCTTGGACCAGCAACGCTCATCTGGCCAAGCAGAACATTAAGGAATTGAGGTATTTCATCGATATATGTGCCTCGCAAGAATCTGCCAACAGCACTGATTCTTGGGTCATCTGCCATCTTGAATTGTGGGCCATCGACTTCACTGACAACTCTTAGCTTATCCTGCATACTCTCTGCCCCGACGGTCATGCTTCTAAACTTTAAACAATAAAACTCTTTGCCGTGTAGCCCCTGGCGTTTGTCCTTGAAGAAAACCGGTCCCGGTGAAGTTAATTTTATCGCCAAGGCGATGAAAGGTATAATGGGGACAAACAAAATCAGTACTATTATAGCAGCTAAACAATCGGCGATTCTTTTAAAGCTTCCCGCGTATGATAATCTCGGCCAACTGCGGAAAGTACCTTTTGCACATTCTCGGTGGTTTAAATCAAATTTCTGGTAGCTAATTTGTTTTGAAAAATTACTTTTGGATCGATTTAGGCGCTTCCAATTGTATTGTGGTCCTTTCACAACGCAGTTCTGCAGAACTTGATTCTGTGGCACATAAACATCTGGACCAATTATTGATGAATTGATAACCGCACCTTTCTTGATCTTAACGTTATCGCCAATAATGGTCGGGCCAACAACGATGGCCTTTGGACCAATATGAACATTTTTCCCTAATAACACCTTTCCGACTAATCTCGAATCCGGTGATATCGTATTTGAATCGTGGGTTTTTCTCACCAAGGCGGGTCGAATTTCTGAAAGCCTGGTTCTACAGAAATTCAACAGGCCGTCTTCTGTTTCTAAATCTAATACCATTCCAGCTATGTTAATTGTATGCAGCGTTAGCGCATTATTTTGGCAATTTTGTAAAAAGGTGGAAAACGATCTATGCAAAGCACCATCGACTAAAATCTGCTCAAGAATATCGGTCTTGATAAAGATATAGTGAGGCCAGTCTTTGGGAATAGGTGCAGGTTCAACAGAATCCGAGTAGTATCGCCGAAAGCCAGCTACCTTGTTCTGGACTGTCAATTGCACTTTTTCACGATATGCCAGTAACTCGGGCTCAGCATTAACTGCCAGCACATCCGCCTTAATATTGGCCAGCACTTTTTTAAGCAGTCCCGTATTAATTTGTGTAGCAAATCGCCCATCGGAAATTGCGAACCATGGGTGCCGTTTGGTTTTTCGTGGAAGATTAAAATAGATAGGCCCTTTTCCCGTATAGGTTGTTATCTCTGGTGTGGTTATGAGATTATCGATGCCCCACTCTTCTGGAATAGCCCAAACAGCCTTACCCTGTCTCGAGCCGGGTCGAGAGATATTGCGGCTCCAGCCTAAACTTGAGACCCCACTTAACGAGAATTCTCTGCTTACTCCCTCGATAACAACACTGGCGATAGGCTCGCTGGAGATGGCAAACCGAAGTAGATTATTACCATTATCAGTTATAGCGTTCTGATTGCGGTGTATGATAATAAGTTGCATCTTAATAAGTGGATAGTGACCGCCAAGTCTGTCTTTGGCGGCTTGAGTCTTACGATTTCTTACTATTTTCGGCTGTGATATTTTGGTTTGTTTTGGAGTCGATATTTTTGTTATCCTCGGCTTGAATTTGTGTTGAAATAATCAGGCCCATTTTAGCTCGCTCAGTTTTCTTATTTGAACGGTTATTTTTTGCATAGTAGTTGTAACCATAACGATAGTAACTGTGATTGGCTCGGACATTACTTAGAACGGTGCCAAGTACTCTTACATTTGTTTGCGTCACGCGCTGCTTTGCCTCTCTTAGGTCCGGACCGGTAGTTTGGCCAGCGAAGCTGATTAGTATTACGGCATCTGCAATCTTGGCCCACATCAAAGCGTCAGGAAAAGCCAGCACGGGAGGAGTATCAATAATCATGTAATCATAGCTTTTACTGAGTTTATCTATTTGCTTGGCAGTCACAGGCGAAGTGAGCGATTCGTAAGCATCGAAGCCATTGCACAAATACGATGCAATTACATTTAGGCTGGTAGAATGTATAGAGCAAACAGCCTTGTCAAATTCCATTCCTAAAAGTGCATCCTGCAGGCACTTTGCGCCTTTTGGAAGGTCCAACAAATATGCAATGTCAGGTTTTCTCAAATCGCCATCTATCAGCAAAACTTTTTTCCCCGCCTTGGCCATACTTGTTGCCAAATTAATAGCGAAAGTAGTTTTGCCCTCTCGCAGGCCAGGGCTTGTGATAACCAGCTTTTTAGGCTTACCATCGTGATTAAACAGTTCCAAATTAGCACGGATGATTTGATATTCTCCCATTATTTGGCTCGGCTGAGGTGCTGGCTTGATGTAGTCTAAACTCATGGTAGTACCGATTACCGGGATATTGATGCGGGTTATATCATCTGGCGTTCGCAGCCTCTGGTCTGCCTTATCTCGCAGAAAGGCTATTCCCATGCCGCAAAACAGAGAAGCGAAGACTAACGCTGCTGAGTATTTCACTCGCTTATCTCGAATGAAGCTAATGTCAGCGGAGTAAGCGACAGAAATATTTGCGGGACGCTTTCGTTCCATTTCCATATCTCGTATACGTCGGCGTATGGTGTCGTACGTTTCTTTATCTAAGCTTTGTTGAAACTGGAGGTCTTCAATATTAAGTTGCTTACGGCCGAGTTCTACAACCTGGATGTCCTCCTTAGCAAGTACCTCTTGTAAATGCTTTTCGTACACTTTGATTCGTTCCAACTCCACTTTTGTGTTAAGCTTCATTTCATTGCGGGTTTTTGCAATTTCTTCAGATGCCACCTCATTAAATTGTTCTCCAACCTTCTGGCGTTGTTCCTCTATGCGAGACCGAAAAACATCCAAGAGGTCTCGTTTTTGTTTAATAGTAGGATTGTCAGGTGTCAATGTCTGTTGAGCAATAATTAGGTCCCGCTCGAGCTGGACAATGTTTCGGGTCAGTTCTTGGACCATCGGATCAGAATTGACATGTTCGGTGCGCAGCTTTAGCAGATCTTCCGGTGTAATGGCCTGCTCTTTGGCCTGCTCGAGAAATTGAACCTGCGCTTCAATGTTAATTCTGCGTGCTTCTATACTAGTGAGTTCGGATAGCAAAGCGTTAGCACGTTTTAACCTCATATCTTGGCGGTCGACCAAGTTTGTACTTCCGTACTCCGAGGCTAGTTGTCGAATTGTTTCGTTCGTACTTCGCAATTTTTCATCCAATAGTTTTTGTTCATTTTCCAAGAGAGTCAGTTTCCGATCCTGTTCCCGGGTGGTGCTTGTAACTTCGATGGCCATATAGGCGTTAATAAAAGCGTCCACAATCTGCTTCGTCTCTTCCGGCTTTGTGCTTTTCATTGTCACTTTCATTAACTCAGTATTACGAGCAACGCCGATACCGATAATTTCAGCAGATATTGCCCGTTTTAATTTCGCCACCGCGTCCGACTTAGTGTTCTCACCCGTTACTTTCTGTTTCACCTTTGTGACAAAGTTAGTTGAGTCATCTTCAAAAAAAGAAAGATTTCTGTCCACTAAATTGTCTGCCACCCTTTGTATCACTCGCTCGCTGGTGATTATCTCTGCCTCAGTATACATAGAAATTCGTGCAGGGTTTTCTTCGCCGGTTAGTATGTTCGTTAAAACAGGAGTAAACCTCAATGCACCAGTTATATTATATAGAGGTTTAATCAAATACCATATCGCAGGCAGTCCAGTTGCGCACATCACGAAAAATACAAGCAGCACGATGTACCATCGCCGCAGTATGCCTTTGACTAAGTCAGAGGTGCTCTGACTACGTAGCTCAGGCGGGATTTCAGCATCGACAAGCTTTTGTTCTAATAGGTGATCGGTATATTTATCTAAATTATTCATTTTTGGTTCTCCTCCAGGCATGACTTGTAACATTAAATGGGATTCCCAAACGCATTTTGTTAAGTTTGGAGATCCATCACCGATTTTGCCGGGTAACTATTATTGTTTGTTCCTCCGTTGGAGGTGTTGTTAGTTTTATTAAAAGCCAAAGCTCTGCAACTATCATTACCAGAGCTAATGGCATCATCACATAACCACCAAAGTCGTGAAATATTTTCTCCCAATGCTCCCCATTGAGGACCGTAAAAGCAATCGCCGTGATTGTTAATCGTGTTGTATTGCAAAGCAAAGCGATAGGCAGACTCGAAACCAGGATAATTATTTTCTCCCACCATGCTCGCTTGACCAGTAAGACAACCAGACCACTAATTACAAAAAAGGCAGTGACCATTCTCAAGCCGTTGCAGGCCTCGGCAACCGCAACAGAGGCGTTACCAATGCGGATAATATTGCCCTCTTGGATAACCTCGTAGCCTATCATTTCCAGGCAAAATACGGCTGATGAAGTAGCCCAATGCTGGAGCGGTAGAGCTACAGCAGCTTGGACTCGGTTTGGCCAAGGCAACATGAGGCATAGGAACAATAAGACAGTAAATACTTTTTGGAAAAGCTGCCAGCCGAAAAGAAGTAGAACCAGTGCAATGATACTTAAAACAATAGACAGTCTTTCTGCTGAGCTATACATAAAGAATATCCCAAAAAGTCTGATTCCCTGGGACAAAATGAAAGCAAATAAGCCCCAAAAAACAGCCGGCTTACAGGGACACTTGGTGATATCATGGCGTCTCGATAACAAGATATAAACAGCGATGAAAGGAACTAAGAGGCCGCTGGAGTATTCATCGCTTCTTTGCCAGGTATTCCAGAGCTCTACAATATTGGGCCAATAAGACCAGAGAAAGGCAGACAAAACGAGAATGGCTGCAAGACCTGCTAAAATGCTCTTTTTGCTTGAAAAAGTCCTATTGGGCAGTTTTTTGCTGACTGTGTAAAGAAGCAACGCCAATACGTATTGTAATTTGCTTGCGTTGTTTTTAACAACTCCTATTATATCGCTGACCAAACCTTTCAATATTCCTCTTGCTTTGAATAGTATGAACTCCTTCTGCGCAAAGGTATTATCTGGCACAGCTGTATCGTAATCGATTATACATTCACAGAGCTGGCAGTTAGATCCAATTCTTGCGCCATCCCATATGCTACTATTTATCACAACGCTGTTTTCAGCAATAGTGACGTTTTCCCCAATTTCAGTTGGCCCGATAATTACCGTATCTTTTGAGATATGTGCTCCGTCCATAATAGTAACTGGTCCTTGAATTTTAACGCTCGGATCGATGTTCACATCATCGGCCACCCATATAGTTTTCAAATCACTTCCCTTGCAGGCTTTTAAATTCCGGTTGAGTTGTGGAGTACCTTCAAGGTAATTGGCGATCGCACAGAGGTATCCTTGTGGATCTCGGAAATTTCCAGCATGTTTTGGTAATACCACGGCTTGAATGGTCTTCCCTGCCCGGATCATTTCAGGAATTAGACCTTCTTTGATATCAAAGTAACCTTCATTGGGAATATGTTCCAGGACGCTGCTTTCACAGACGTAAATCTCTGCTGGTTCGCCCAGCAAATTACCATTACCAGAGACAGGATTGAAAACGACAGTCAAATCAGAATGGCTTTCACGGTGGACACTTATTAGCGAATTGATTTTCGGCGGACATGTCATATTCGCCGGTAATACTAAAAGTAATGAATCTGTTTCATAACATGTAGCGTTACGAATGCAACCCGCAGTACCTGTAGGTAGCTGTTCGTCTATAAATTTCACATTCGTTTTATTGTCGAGGTGAACCGATTCTTTGAGCAATGAGCTGTTACCAATGGAACAAATTATTACTTGGTTTACACCTTGGCTAGCTAAGTGGCCCAGAAGATGTTCTAAGACCGGTTTTCCTGCTACTGGCCAGAGGGCATTTGGTAAATTTGCCATTATTGAACAACACCCGAAGTCACGTTGCCCGGCAAGAATAATTATCTGTATATTTTGTTTAAAAGGCATTTGTTAGAAATTAGAAATATAACAGCACGATTTTATTTTGTAAGGATATGTCACTCTTGAATATATGATGTTTTATGTAACTATTTGTAAAATCACTTGATTCTTTTTAAGATATTACCTTCAACAATATAGGCGTTTGTTGCTAAATCTATCAACGGTCCATCATCCTTTTTGTTATCGGTAAAGAAATCGGATATATGAATATCTTTTTTTCCGAAATAAGCCTTAATGTTTAAAACCTTTGAAGCCCCAAAATTCATAAAATCAGGGAAACGACCAGTAGGGTCTAACGAGCTTATCAATAGAATGTTCTTACCTAAAAATATTCTTGAAATATATGCGTATGGTGCTGTTGTACATATTATGCAATTTTCAGAGGTTTTCATCCGCTCAAAAATGGTTTTGTTCAAAAATTCATCAAATACCTGTTGGCAAAGTTCCCTTTTTTCAGATTCAGCTAATGCTTTTTCAAAAATGTTTACCACACGTTGCTTGAATCCAAAGTGAGAAATGATATGGCATTTTCGAAGGACTAGCCAAAATATTATGATGAATAAAAATTGGATTCTCCCTTTCCTGAATAGTCTGACCATGAACCTTTTACTTATTTCTCTAAAGCTGTTTGTCCTAATTAGGGTTCCATCGAAATCAAAGACTTCCAGTTTTTTAGGTTGCATAGTAATCTCTTGAATTTTTGGTTCGTAATAGTACATATTTATACAATGAATAATCCGTTTTGATTATGTCGGGAAGTAAGTGGTTGGAGATAGTCGCAAGAGTCACAGAAGAGGCTCCTCTCTCAAGCAAGGTAGATTTCACCAATGATAACGTTGTCCCAGTTGCTATGTCGTCATCGATAACAAGCACCTTCTTATCTTTGACATCAAAGTCGATGTTAAGTTCTGGTACCATTTTTTGTTCTATTCGCAGTTTATATTTCACAAGCCTGAATAATACTTCAAAGTGTCTCATAATATCGGACAGTAATTTATTTCTGAAAATGCAATCTTTAATGAAATTACTTTGTATGACTGTTGAGGCTCTTCTAGCTGTAATATGATGTATCTCAAACGAATTACCGAATAGTTCAATAAATAATTGGCTTATATAACGTCCAGCATTAGGAACAAAAACAATTGTGTCAAAAAACTGGTTTTTTGCGGCAAAGTACTGCATTATCTTGCTTAGGTCTGATTTGATGTCGCTATCATCTCTTTTCAAAATCTTATAAGGCCAGAATCTTGTGATTAGACCTTTATTGCTGCCTTTTTGACTAGCTTTTTTCTTTTCGATTATGTTGTCAATGAATTCTTGGACAGCGAGGAGAATCTGGTGCGAAGTTTCTGTTCCAGCAGGAACGAACGTCTGGGCCTGCTTGAGCTTTTCTGGTAGGTCAGAGACCTCATAAGCAACTAAAATATTGCCCTCGGTTTCCAGCTGTCTGGCAGTTGTGAATTGATGATTATTATCTACCTCGCCTAACATTTTTTTTCGTGGTACAACTATCACTTGTTTGCGATTCTTTATCGCCAAAGCTATTGTTCCTACTCCAGCGTGTGATATAACCACCTTAGCCTTCGAAATTAATTGTTCAAAGTCATTGGGTGAACAAAAGTCAATGGTCTTTAAATTATTTGGTTTATATGAGCTATAACCTATTTGAGCAATTACTTCGTCGGTAATGACTCTGCTACCGACAAGTTCATCAACAGCCTTCACAAGACGGTCAAAACCTTTGCGCCAAGTGCCAACAGCAAGAAATATCAAAACAACCTCCCAAGAAACTTCGCTTGTGGGAAATACTTTAGTAGTTCTGGCCATTGAACAATAAATAAGTCAACGAAAGGATACAAAAGCCTTGCTGTTAAAGTAGGCCGTTCTATCCTTGCCATGCTCTCAATAAAGATGAGTTTTGCCCCGAGTAACTTTGTGAATATACAGAAAAAAACGACTATTCCTGCTCCAGTTGAAATAACTACATCAGGCCTTTCAACTATTGCTATATAAGCGGATAAAATTGCTCCGGTGATCCATGATAAAGGATTTTGTCTGGTAATATTGGGGATGTCACGAACACGGGATGTTTTTGTCAATTCTTTAGCAACACCACCTGAGAATGTAAAATAGAAATACTCGTAATTCTCGTACACCGGTGCTATTTGTTTGGCTTCCACTAAGTGTCCGCCAGTAGAACACGCTATGCAAACTCGCAATTTGTCATTTCTGCTTGCTGATGATACCTTCACGATCTGAGACCTGTTTATATGCGAAAAAAACATTAAAGCTGTGAGCTTTTAGTTTGATTAGAGTTAGTGTTTGTGAGATAAGAGAACAATCGCCTAATCTGCTCTCTGTGAACATACCTTATCACTTCAGTGGGTATTTGTCTTTTTTCCCTCAACAAGTATCCGTACAGAAATCCAACCAGTCTTGATAGACTCCCTATAAAATATGGCTTTTCCAAAAAAGCACGGCGCAGTGATTTGGCTAACATAAACACCGGATGCGTTGCAATTCCATACTCTGCCAGTCCCTGCTGGAATCTTGCTTTAAGAATGTGCGTTCCGTAGCCCGTTCCCATGAGACGGTGGTGAATTGCCCGGTATTGGGGGAACGACCTCGTCTGCCACCCCTTCATTCTTGCCATGATACCGGCAAGAGAATCCGCGGCGCCATACTTCATAACATGGTAACCGCCAATAGCCTCGTAGCATTCCCGGCGAAATACCAACAGGCCTCCTGGTGTGTTGATCAGGTCGGGGTCCCTAATAGTGTTTTGTAGCTTGCCATTAACTGCGTCATTGAAGACTCCGCTGGCGATCCCCAACTTATGATTTTTGTCAAACTCTTCCAAGATATCCTCGTAGTATGTGGATTCAAAAGTAAGATCGGCGTCTAAGCTGCCAAGAAAATCATAGTCTAGGTCCTTAATTTTGTTGTACCCTTTTGAGAAAATATTTATGCGGTGGACATAGGCGGGTTGATTGCCGACATGTCTTACCCTGAGGGAGGTGATGAAATCATACTGAGCTTCATATTGTCTTAATACTTCACTTGTGCCATCCGTTGAATCATCATCTACGATTACCCATTTTTGTGGGAGAATAATCTGTGAAATAACGCATTTTATTACATTCTCGATGTATTCTACTTCGTTATGGGCTGGAGTTATCAAGACATATTTTGTTTTCATAGAAGTTTATCTTTATCAACGAATTGGTTCGTTACTTTTGCTTATGCCAAAGGTACTTTTTCTTGATAGTATAATTTTCTACCTCGTAGCTTGTAATTCGACATATATTTCTGAGAAGCCGCCAACCCAATAGCACCAGACTTTCTCACAGAACTCTACGTCTAAGTTGGCAATGTAATTTATGATAGGACTCAATATTTTTGAAGCAAAGAACCCGTGTGGGAATCGAGTGTACCTTAACTCTACTTTTTTTTACTTTAAACTCGCAATTGCCATAGTGGTCTCTGCTGTTGCTTAAATAATAATAAAACTGATAATATGAATATGCCCGGAGGTGGGTAGGGTCACACCATGCACTCCTTCCAGAAAAGTGGGGAACTCGTATGATTACTTTAGCGCCCGACTTCGCGATTCTGTAAATTTCCTCCATGAATTCAACATTATCTTTCATATGTTCCATGATGTGAGAAGCATAAACAACGTCGAAATAATTGTCTTCGAATGGATAAGGAAAGTTGAATAAGTTATGAACTATAGTTGGATGCACTTCAGGTCTAAAGTCAACACTTGTGACTTGCTCATTTTCTTTGGCTTTGTACGGGAACGTACCGCAACCCAGATCCAGAACTTGAACTTTTTTGTCAACCACTCTTATCTATCAAATATGTAAAACCCATCGAATACAAGCTAAGCTGCGCTTCAATTTGAATGAATTGGTTTTTCTCTGGGATGGATGAATGATATATTGAAATGCTCCATGAATTATTCGCAAAGCTTGGCGAAGAATAATAATCATACTGTAGATGACTTGACCAACTCTACCGTGATGCTTCCTCCAATACTGTAAATCAGCTTTTTGCATTTCGATATAGAATTTGATAGGAGCATTGGCAGAACTTGCAGCGCCAACATGAATAGCCTTGGCGTTAGGGAAAAAAACAACATCCCAACCAGCCTGGTGAAATCTTCTGCACCAGTCTATATCTTCACCATAAATGAAAAAGTCTTCGTCCAGCAAGCCAACCTCATTCATGGCCTCACGCCGAACCATTAGAAAGCAACCGCTGAGTGCATCAACACTTCGTATGCTATCGTGTGGCCAATAGTTCATAAGCCAATCCGAAAAGAACGCTGATTTCGGGAATAGATAGTTTAGTCCTAAAGCCTGACAAAGATTGTTCCAGAGCGTGGGAAAATGTCGACAAGAAACCTGGCAAGTGTGGTCAGGATTTAGTATTCGTGGCCCTGCCATTCCAATATTTGAGTTTTCATCCATAAAAGTCATCAAATTTTTGATACAATCATCAAGCACAATAATATCCGAGTTTATCAAACAAACATACCGACCAATGCTTTGGCGAATTCCAATGTTATTAGCTTTTGCAAAACCAATATTTTCTTTATTCTCGATCACTTTTATCGTTGGAAATCGGCTTATCACAGTATCAACGCTGCCGTCAGAGGATGCGTTATCAACAACAATAATTTCCTGAGTATATCTATCTGAATTTGAAAGAGAGTCCAAACAGTTCAAGAGATGCTGCTTGGTATTCCAATTTACGATAATGATGGAAACATCAACCATAGCAAAATGTCTATTCCTTCCATTTTGGCTGCTACACTACCAATGGTGGATCTCGGTTTGGAGACTTGTTTCTCCTCCACAAAGCTGCTCCCTCACTGCCAAATTATATGATGATCCGATCATTCCCAAAATGCAATAAAAAAGTGCACCCCCCTGTCCTGTGAACGCGATAGCATTAAATGCAATTGACAGCATGACGATAATACTACCCAAAGCCCAATACCATGACCGCAGCACGGGATCTATGGTCGACTTATGCAATCGAATTAGCGTCTGCATAGCAACAGCGAGTAAGCCACAAATAGCTATCACCCCAAGCAAGCCGTGTTCCACGCCAGCCATAACGTAGTGATTAGTAATGCCGGTCCAGGTCATTCCCAGTAAGTGCCTGAATCCCTATTCACCTGTGTCGCGCCGCATGCCGACAGCTCTTAATCGATGGTTCTATACACATCAATGCGTGGGATGTGCTAATAGCTAGCGTTTCTGTTTGATAAGGTCTGGCTGGACTTTGTCGTCTTATCGTACGCGAATATTCCTGAGAAGCGACAATTGACCCTCTGCACTGGGACTCGTGCTTATTTCATAAATAAATCCTACGAATGCAAAGTTCAAGTAAAGCAACACGCCGTGTTGCTCGAAATATCCAGAACCGATCATACCCAAGCAATGTCCAACCATTGAAATGCCTATGGCCCATGCTAAAAGCCGTTGATCCTTTTGCACGGCATGTTGTGAAAACTTAATTGGGGTCCTCACCGCCATAAATAGTATCGCTACGAAAAGTGTAAGTGTAATGAGGCCACCACGTACGGCTTCAAGAACATATCGATTTGCGACATCAAGCAAGCCGTATCCCCAATGTTCAGTAGTACGTGTCCCCAATAAAGCCCATTCACTAAAGTGCTCGATAGTTTTATCAATTATAGCAAACCTGTGATAACCACTTGAGCCGGGAACCAGTACGCTAACCTTCACAATCAAGCTCCATACCGGGCCTTCCATGATTATGTGGAGACACGCTAATCCCACTAAAAGAACTTTTACAAAGACCTCGGAGTAATGCCGCCATTTGTATAGAGCGAATAAGAGAAGAGTCAACAAGAATACCATCACAGGTGTCGCTGATGCACTTACCATCACACAGAAAATGCTCAGTATTGCAGCACCCCAGTAAAGTATTCTCTTGTTCTCCTCTATTATGCCCATGCTGACAAACAAGGGAAATAGCGTTCCCCAGAACAACCCCATTCCGATCGCATGGGCAAATGAACCTTGACAGCGATAGTGACCTTCTCGTAGCTTCGTATGGATTTCGCCAAGTTTCTTAAATGGATTCTGACTGGTTGCCCATTCATGACCGACGAGTGGACCGAATAACCAAGCACAAACGGCCAGAATTGTAACAATACATTTAATGTCAGCCCATGAACGAATACATTGCCTGCACAGCCAGTAGGAACCTACCAGATCAAATATTAGACCACATTTGTAAATAATAGCGGCCATGCTCGCGCTCTGCTGCAGCACATACACAACTGCGCCGCAAGTTATCCATGCTAATAAAATATAATCGAAACGATTCCACCGAATCAAAACTGTCTCGTTGCGGATCCATATCCTTAATACCGTAGCTACCATCAGAATACGTAGAACTGTAAAATCTAAGCCACCTATAATTATTCGCTGGTCGCCGGGTACAAAGCACGCCGCTGCGAGATAGGGTACTAGCCGATATTTGCGCGGCAAGACAAAACTCAGAATTGCCAGCAATATAGTAATTATAGCAGTAATTGGGTTAAACATCGGTCATCAAATGTGCGAGAGTGTACTTGTTAAAAACATTGGCTAATTCTCTCGTCAATATTCTTCTAGTGAATTTTCTAATTTCACTCGAATTTGGATTAAAATCTCTTAAATCATAATTTAATGCCTTCTTGAATCCCTCGATGATCTCATCCACTTCAAATCCTATTACAATACCTGTACTTGTCCTCTCAATTATCTTTTCTGCTTCGTTTCCTTTGCAAATTCCCAGTATGGGTTTTCTCATAAAGATGTACTCCAAAAGCTTCGTACTGACTACGCTGGTCCTATGAGCATCCCCATGAAAAAGTAAAAAGTTGCAACATCTCATCTCCCTCAAGGCAAGCTCTCTATTTATAATAGGATTTATTGTAACAATATCACTAATCCCAAATTTTCTTATCAAGCCTAATTCAGAATTCAATAAATCGGTAAACATAACTAAACTGAAATTCTTTGGGTTGAGAAATCTCTTTTCTTTAAGTAAAGAAACAGCGTTAAATAAATTTGTAGGATCACAAGTTTTAGAAGATTTACCAAACCTCCCGAAATATTTAATAACAAAAGGCTTTGTTTGAAGTTTTGGTTGGTGAGTATCTTTAATACCATTTAACTCTTGCTCATCAAAACCGTTATAAATCGTGGCTACATTTTGCACTTTGTATTTCTGCTTAAAATAATTTGTGATGGGTGGAGAAACCGTGGTTATAAAATCTGCGTTTTCGACAATTTTTCTTTCTAATTTTTCGGCAGAAAACTTCCGAATTCTGTTAAACTCCTGCAATCCCTCGAATAAAAGGCCGTCTCTAAAATCAACGACTAAGGCGGTTTTAGACTTTCTCTTCAAATGGATTCCCAAAAGCATTGACCCTATAGTTGGATAAGTACAAAAAACAACGTCAATTTTATTCCTCAAAATAAATCTGTTGATATTCTTCCTTGCGCTTATATACCAGAATAAATCGCGTTCTAAAAAGATCCCTGCATCGATGATTAGTTTCCTTAGAGCTTTTAGGAAAAATATTAGAATTCTGTTCGTTTTTTTTTCGTTCTGGCCAGCAAGATCCCAGAATCTAAGAACATTCGTTTCTCCCTCAATTACTCCATAAGCGTTTGTTGTAATCACTATCGGGTCGTAACCGTACTCAGGCAAGTATTTCGCAAATCTATAAGGTCTCTCCACGCCCCCGTTATTTGCGGGAGGATAACAATAAGCAATAATCAAAACCTTCTTATTCATTTTGAGGCTCATTCTCGGATAATATATACTCTCTCATACTGTCGGTTGAGGCATTATCCCAAATGACTAAAGAGAATTCCTCGGCTGGGTCCTCCAATAACGCTGGCAGTGCTAATTTGGTGTAATCCAATCGATTGTAAGTGATAAAGATCAAATCTATTGTCGTGATTTTGTTTTATTAGTTACAATTTCTCTATATATGCTGTCTAATTTTTTCCCGACAGCTTCGTAACTGTAACGCTCTTTCACGTATTGAGAGATCTCATGCGGTGAGTAGTTTTGATAATGGTCCAGCATGCAATCAATTGCTTCGGCTAAAGCATTCGTATCCTTGGGTGGAACTAAAATCCCGGTTTCTTCACTAATAATTTCCTTTGGCCCTCCAGCATTTGTTCCTATTACGGGTTTACCACATGCCATCGCTTCGATATAAACTACCCCAAAGTTTTCGTATAAACTCGGCAACACAAAGAAATCACATCTTCTCATAAAGTTAGCAACTTCTGGTTGTCTTCCATGAAATGTTACTGTGTCAGAGAGCCCTAAATTTCTTACTAATTCTTCATACGCTTTCCTATTTGGCCCGTCACCTACTATATCCAAAACAAAATCTTGTCTTTTTTCTTTAAGTTGGGATAAAGATTCCAATAAATAATCAATGCCTTTCCTTGGAGTCAAAATGCACACACATAGCATCCTCTTTTTTCTGTCATGATTTATATTCTTAGATCGAAAACCTGAGGGAAAAAAGACTCTGGTATTCACAACGTTAGGTATAACTCTGAATCTATTTTTAATACCATAATAATTGCATATGCTCTCTTTTAGGTCTTCACTAACAGGAAGAATTACTTCAGCTCTAGACATTGCAAATCGGGCTTTTTTCTCCTGCCTCGGAGTAAGCGAGTGCGTTGCAAAATTAGTGAAATGTTCAGTTACCACAACGGGTATTCTGAATAATTTGCCAATTATCAATGCCGGTTCCCCGGCAGAATAAACATGAGCGTGAATAATATCAGGTCTCCATCCATCTTTGAGCAACTTCCTAAACGCTCGCAGTATATGCCACACGTAGATTAGAGTATGGGTCTTCGGAATACGTGTCTTTGGATACCGTATTCGAATTGTTCGAATTCCATCTTCCACCACATCCGAGATATCACAACGCTTCCCTTGGAGAGAGATAGATGCTTCAGCATAAAGCACAGTAATATCGTTATATATCGCAGCAGCTTTGGCATGTTCCTTTACAAAAACGCCTCCTACAGGACACTGTTTAGTTGGATACCAGCCAGCAATGAATAGAATCTTCAATTTATGCATCTTAAGACAGTGTTTTATAACCCTGTTTACTTCGTACTAACGAACATACCTTAACGCTGTCCTACTGTATGTGAACCCGAGCAATTGCCGCCAGAGCCAAACTTCAGACCAATGCTCTATACAGTGTGCCACAACACATAGGTCAGCCTTTGGTACACCCCTATCTACCTTAACTCGTTTTGACATTATTTAAGACCCACTTGATTCCATTGACAAACCGTCGGAAAGATGGAAAGAAAATCTTTAATACGAAGATTACTATGTCACCAAATCTACGGCAGGCGTGTTCTACGCCTTTGGACGCCGGATATTAGTGATCTCGTCCATACCCAGAGACAAACAAGGTTCTTGCTAAGCCAGGGAAATCCTGAAGCAAGGAGACAGCCGACATGACTTTTCAAATCAAAACTCATTCGGCAAGCCTCTCGGTAAACTCCACGAGCTTCCTGACAACGCCCCTTTCGCAACAGTTCCAACCCTAAACCTCGCAGGTATTTCACCAAGAGCGACACGACAACCTTTTTTTCCAAATCTGTTAGTTCGTATTGTAGTAGCTTTTCATGTGTTCTTATTGTCGCTTTCAATCCTTCGATACGGTTGCTCTTCATGGCTGACAAGCTTATCGTATCTTCTTGCCGACGATAGACATTAACCAGTTCATACCAGCAGTATCCCCAACTGCCCTGAAGTGCAAGACGACACATAAAATCATAATCATTACCGAATAAAAATGACTCATCGAATAATCCGGCTTTAATAGCAGAATCTTTCCGGCAGATGACAGCTGGTGGCAAAGCGATGGTTCTGTATGTAAAATGCGGCAAAAAAGGCGCATCAATTATTCCCTCCTTCTTATTAAAGGGAAACCTGCAGTGCAAAAAAGAACTTCCGCTCGGGTCCCCATAATTAGAGGTATTAGCATTGACCATATGCGCAATAATATGGGGATTACGTTTTATAGCCGCCATCTGTACAAAAAGCTTTTCTGGCAGCCAATGGTCGTCAGAATCTAAAAAAGCAATCCAGTCTCCTTTTGCAGCTTTGATTCCTATATTCCGAGCAGCACTGGCCCCGGCGTTTTCCTGGTATATGTACCTTATTCTGTCCATATATGGCTCTATGACCTCTTTCGTATTGTCAGTCGAGCCGTCGTCGACAACAATTATCTCATAGTCTTTGTACATCTGGGCCAATACGCTATCTATTGCTTTTTTTACAAACTTAGAACGGTTGTAGGTTGGAATGATAACACTTACAATGGGTTTCTTTTCAACCATTTACAGTCGCCTATCATTTGCTAACAACCGTCGGTGAATCTCGACCAAGCGGTCGTTTAATTTGTTAATATCATACTTGGTTTCCACGTGGGCACGGCCAGCCCGGCCCATCGCAGGGTGTGCGGCTTACAGAGACACAAACTATCTCTGTTTTAATATGATCTCGGTAATTCGTTTAGCCGCATTACCATCCCAAAGTGGTGGAATTCTAGCAGGACAATTCTGTCCTTTCATCACATTTTTATACGCGCGGATAATACTATTTGTCTCAGTTCCGGCAACCTGATTTGAACCCATTTCCACTGTAATAGGACGTTCCGTATTCTCTCTCAGCGTAATGCAGGGCACTTTCAAAACAGTCGTTTCCTCTTGGATACCACCTGAATCGGTTAATACAACCTTGGCAGACGAGATGAGCTTTAGGCAATCAAGATAGCCAATAGGATCTATTAGGCATAAATTCGACATGCTTTCCAATCGGGCACGTAGGCCCATCTCGCAAAGATTCTTCCTAGTTCGTGGATGAATAGGGAAAATTATAGGCATCTCCTGCAGAATAACCTTGAGAGCATCAATAATCCTGATGAAAGTGGCCCGCTTGTCAACATTACTCGGCCGATGCAAGGTTAAAACGGCAAAAGTGTCTCCATCGAGATAGTTTCGTGAATGTAGTTCTTCCAGTATTTTGGATGATTGGGCTTTCTTTAGGTTATACAGCAAGTTATCTATCATTACATTCCCAACCAAGTGTATCTTCTCTTTTTCGACGCCTTCTCTCAGAAGATTATTAACTCCACTTTCTTCAGTGCAAAACAGCAAGTCACTTATCGCATCTGTCAAAACGCGGTTGATTTCTTCAGGCATAGTTCGATCAAAACTTCTCAAGCCAGCTTCGACATGGATCAGCTTTACCCCCAATTTTACGGCTGTCAAGCCACACGCAATCGTACTATTGACATCTCCCACTACTAATACATGGTCCGGTTTGAATTCCAGCAAAGTGGGTTCAAATCGCTTCATGATTTCAGCTGTTTGAACCGCGTGGCTAGCAGGACCAACATCAAGGTTAATATCTGGTTTTGGAATTTCTAGTTCGTCAAAAAACACCTTACTCATGTTCACTTCGTAATGCTGACCTGTGTGAACCAAGAGAGTATGGAACATCCCAGTTTCTTCAAAGGACCTCATGATTGGAGCGATTTTCATGAAGTTCGGCCTGGCACCGCAAACACATATAATTCTGACCATCTTAACGCAAATCTCCTTGGTTTTCCCAACTGCTGAGGATCACCTTATTTGTGGGCGCTTTAATAATGTCCTTGTTCGTTTGGCTCTCCGCAAGCTCCGAGCGTGAATATCAACAAATTTATGTTTCCGAGAAAAAGGCCCTTATTTAAGCAGTAACTGATATATAGATGAATAACGGGAAGTGATATGCGCCCAGTCTCGCTCTCTCTCTACCCAACTTCTGGCAGCCACTGACAAATCCCTTCTAAGAGGGCTATCCATTCCAATCTGGACACATACTGATGCCAGCGATTCTGGATCCCCCGGTTCAAAAAGCAAACCCGTTTTTCCATCTTGAACCATTTCTCGAAGAGCAGAAACGCCGCTGGCCACAACCGGTATTCCCATAGCCATTGCCTCCAAGGGTTTCAATGGCGTTACTATTTCGCATACTGGCTCAGGAAGGCGGGGCACGACAAACACATCAAACAGGGAGTAATATTCTTGCATTTTTGAGTGCGGTATACGACCTACGAATCTCCAGCTATCTTCTACCCCATATTCTCGGGCCAAACGCCTTATGACACTCATGTAGCTCCCATCCCCTATTAGCAAGAAAATCGCGTTCGGAATCCTCTTCTTAACATGGAGCCATGATTGCACTACAATTTGAATTCCTTCAAGACGGCGCACATTCGTGGCATATCCGTATACCAGACTTCCCTCCAGACTGAGCTGCTTCGCGAGATGTCTATTCCGAACTAAAGGATAGAAAGTGGAGGCATCGACACCATTCGGCACAATCGATATCTTATGCGCACTAACCCCGTTTCGTATCAATTGTTTGGCGATACCTTCGCATATTGCGACAACCCGGTCAGCCTTATTTGCGACTCTAACATCTTCAGACAGTGCATCTGCTATGTTGATTCTCTCTCCATTATTCGCTGCACGGCTTAATTCCCAGAATCCCCTTACTTCGTACACAAATGCTGCCCCGAACCGGCGAGCCATACGCCAAGCCTCGAGACCTGTGCTCGCCGGCGAGTGCGCGTGCACGATATTCGGAACGAAAGAATTTTTCGCTAACCAATCAGCATATAGCGGTATATCTATTTTTTTGCGCAGACGCGTCATGCCTCGAATACGCTTCTCCGAAAGCTTCCTGATAGTTGAGTAGAGCCACTTTCGGGGGGAAAGTTCCGGATGATACGAGAAATACATCAGGCCATCATTTTCAGTACAAGGTTGTAGGTCATGAAGGGCATTAGCTTCGGTTCCTCGATAATTGCCGAGCCACCTGCATATACTCACTCTGTAGCCCATCCTGCGTTGGTTTAGAGCTATATAATGAGTGCGTATCGTATAACCAGCCTGTGTAGGCCATGCATCGTGTACGTAATGAAGGATCGTTCGCAACTCAGCCCTCACTTCAGTCTTATACTTTCTGGTGTTACCCTAAGCTCTCGACGAGAGTTTTTATACGACCACCTCGTAAATCGTTACGGCATAGATGGACGACAGTACATCCTTCCACAGTCTGCTGCATATCAGCTAATTGTCCCTACCACCAATCTGATTCATGACAATATCTAATGATGCTTTCTTCAAAGAAGATACTCTATCCCTGAGCCTTTTGGATACATCATGCGTACTAGCCAACAGTTTTGAAGCTGAATCATAAACACGAGCTCCACTGACGTCATCAATACAAAAAGCATATTCAGGGTACCCGAGGTCATGCATAATTCCCTTGATCTTCGGTCCTATGTCATAGTAATAAAGACCTATTATTGGTGTGTTCGCACTCAAAGCAAAAACAAGGGAATGAAAACGCATACCAATCAGGGCTGTCGCGTTAGCATAAAATGCTATGAGAAGTTCAGGTGAAAGATTATCCTTTATTACTACGTACTTATTTCTCTGCTCCTCTGATAGCTTCGACAGTATGAACTCGGTATCCTCGACGTCCTTGGGTACTTGACATATAAAAGCAATTGGAACAGATTGATTACTCGTCCATAGCGCTATAAACGCCCTTATCTTATTGGCGTAAGATTCATACAGGTCAGTGTCAAGATTTTTTTGACTTCCTCGCTTTGAAAGTCTGACAGTAATGGCTAAAAACTCTTTAGGGATAAGTGAGTGCCGCTTAAGTATCAATAAAGCATTACTATCATCACGCCCGGTAAGAAAAAAAGCTGAATCAAGGATACGCTTCACCCCATCCGTACGACCCATACACATCTTCAGATGAGAGAGCGAAACGGAATCTCGGACAGATATGTATTTAGCACCGGACATTATATATCTAAATATCAGGTAGAATAAATAGTTACCTCTATTAAATTCAAAAGGTCCAAATGACTGCGCATGTAATACATAACGTTTTCTCAATCTCTTTGCTAGAACAAGAGGTACAACATATCTCTTCATAATCTTCTGCTTCTGGCCCATTCGGTCGCTCCAAAAAAGAAGATGTCCTCCATTTAGAAGCACGATATCTGTTCCCAGTAGCGCAGTAAATACTGAACTACCCTTATATACATATTTGAGGATTGGAGGATAAAAAAGGCCAAAGACTAAGAGTATTCTCCTGGATAATTTGATTATCTTTGAATCACCTGGCATATGCCTCAAAAAAAGGTCATTAGGAAGCATTCGAACATCAGGGTATCTATCCGCAATATACTTTCGCGAAGTTTCGAAATCATCGTTTCTTTTATCAAAAATCGAAACTACATCTATTATTGCTGAGGGGAAACATTGGTGTAAGCTCTCGATTGTCCCAAGGGCAAGAGCCTTGTCCCCAACATTTCTATTACCCCATGCATAAAGCAGAAGAATCTTAATCGGATTGCCTATTTTTTGCTGTGTCGAGTTCTTGCTAGTCAAGTTTCAAACTCTCCGTCCTGATTCACGATGAATTTATCTTTTTTGTGTACTAATGCTCCCACTTTTATCGCGTGATTCCAAATATTCTCCGAATCGCTCAGCGTAAGCTTTGAATTCGGCCTCTTGTGTGTAGTTATACAGAAGTTGCAACTGTTTTATATGGATCTTGTGATAATGTATAGACGCAGGTTTTCCGAAGATGTCATAGTAACTCCAGCTACCACTATCAAAACAGCTCAAATATTGCTTTAGAGCGCCGGTACCTTTTCGAAACAGTTCAGCGGCGAACGTGGTTCTCCTTTCGCTAAACTCGTAAATGCCAAGAAGGGTGAACATCATACCATTCAAGACCTTGACCTTCTTTGAACGTTTGTCGGCAAACTTTAAATACCACCAGGCATCCTCCGCCACTTTTAGGCACAGACCACCTTTTTCAAGGGGGATTCGGAAAGGCGGCAGAGCATGCTCCGCTACCGATAGATACCTTTCATTTTTCGTAACCTCATATGCCCTTAGAAGCAACCGCATTGATTCGGCTTGTGCGTGGGAGGATTTCCATCCTGCCTGTGTGTCGTAAAAGGATGGGTACGCATATTCCCAAATGCAATACCCATTCCGGTGTTGTACGTGCTCACGGAGCCAATCCGCGCAGTTAAGAAACATTCTCTGTCCATCTTGACATGATTTTGGGAGACTTGATTTTTTCGGAGGAAACCGAGACCAATCATAACAGAGTAGCACTCGCTTTTCATCCGGTCCGCGCACAAAGGTATTCCAATAATCAAGGCCTTTGTCCGCCACCGCAAGAACGCTATGCTGCCTGCCCACGTTTTTTCCATTGAGATGGCCATAGTCTGAAATCGGAATCCCATCCAGGTTGATATCTATCGTATAACTGTTTCTACGAGATCTTCGCAAAGACGCAAAAATATTGTGCACGATACTCATGTGATATGCTCTACTTGAAACCAAAGGCTTTCTGCTGGATAGGTTTCTCTTTTAGCAGCTTCAGCATACGACAAGCATCTACAAGAATATTCTTTCCACCTGGTACAATCAGCCAAAAAAAGAGGTAGAAGAATGCATACTCAATAAAATTAAGAAGGAACCGAAGGATGATATTAGCCTCCGAAGCGACATGACCACCGACGAAATAGAGGCACGCTCCCGCAGCAACGGAAGTCAAGGTGGGCCTCCAAATCGCACCCAGGAAATCGGCGAGCTTCAAACCAGTGCCCCAAAAACAAACTGCCACGGTGGGCATTCGCGACAAGACCGAATATATGCTATATGCGGCCGCTACGCCGATTGCCCCCCATCGAAGACCAATAAAAAAGGACACCGCAAGGAAAATGCTTCTGACGAGCGAAGCTAAAAACTGTCGTCGTACGTTACCTAAGGCCACAAAAACCGCCCCCGACCCGACAGCATGGGTAGTTCCTACAAATGCTGCTAACGCTAAAACTCTAAAAATTGGCACGGCCCCAATCCATTGGTCGCCGAGCACAATGAGGACTGCCTTGTCCGCCACGACGAACAAAAACACAACGATAGGCATGCCAAACATGACGGAGAGTGTAAGGCCCTTACGATAATAAGACCGGAATTTGCTTGGTTCTTCTTGTAACCGGCTTAATGCCGGTACTGCAACAGCTGACAACGGTGCATTAATCTGTCGTATAGGAAGCATCAACAAACTATATGCCTTTGAGTATAACCCCAATGATCCAGATCCCCAACGCCATCCGATAAGAACATTGTCAAGGTTTCTCGCAAAGTAGTTGATGATGTTAAAACCGGTTAAATTTCCGCCGAAAGCCAACATTTCCCGGACACCTGACCGCCGAACAGGCAAACCCGGTCGCCAGGGACTGGCTAACCAAACACCAATCACCCCCACAATCGCACTTGTTATTTGCATCAGTACAAGCGACCAATAACCTGCACCGTACCATGCGGATACAATGGCGGTGATAATGCCAACCGTAAGAGAAGCGATGTGGATTAACGCCAAGGTACCGAAGCGCATTTGCCTTCTCAGTAGTGCCTGATGCTGAATAGTGAAACCGCCAAAAATGAACGCTGCTGCCAACACCAGCGTAATCCAGGTTAGCCGGGGCTCACCATAGAACCAGGCAATGGCTGGTGCCAGAGCGGCAATAACTACCATTACACATAAACTGAGTACTACGTTTATCCAGAAAAGCGTACTAATTTGGGCGTGGTTAATTTCAGCTTTCTGTACTGTGGCCATGGAAAGGCCCATGTCCTTGAACATTGCCACAAAACCAGTGACGGCAGTAACCATAGCGATGAGCCCAAAATCCTGTGGTGTTAGCAGCCGAGCAAGCACTACCGTCGAGCCCATCTGGAGGAAAAAGCTGGCACCTTGAGCGGTCATCGTCACGGCCCCGCCCCGGACGGACCGGCCCTTCAAATCCGCCTTTAGATATTCGGTATCAAAGAAGTTGTTTTGAAAAGATTCTTCTGCCAAAATCTACCTTTGTGCTCACAGATTATGCTCTCTTAACAATCGAAGGGCTTTACGAGATACGAATTAAAATTCTCTATATCCCCTAAACTTACAAAATGTTAATTTTGAAAAAGTGCTCAATTCTTAATCATTTTTACTAAAAAAGCGCGCATTTTTACGAATTTTTGCCTTACTTTTGCTCAAAAAGCGCACATTTTTACGCACTTTTTTGCATGTTTTTTCTTATCTATCTTGCCCAAGCTCTACAGTCTAACGTGCAAGCACGTTTTTACGCCTGAAAACGACCGTGCCTATAAAAAAAACTCCGAAAATACCAATTTCCCCCGAAATCTGGATAATTCCTGTTTTTGACTTTGTTAATCTGCGTAAAAAATTTATAGTTTTGCTTGTAATGTGCCGTTGATAGACTCCGTCCCCTTCGGCTGCGCTCAGAGCCTGCCCTGAACATAGTTGAAGGGGCAGGCCTGTCGGGTGCATTGAAAAGACAAAAAGCTGTTGATGCAGCAATAATAATGGCCATTAAACCAAACTCGCTCGGCGCTAATAATCTTGCCAGGATCATATTGCGAACAAGCCTCAGTACTCGCTCCGCAAAAGTACCAAACCCCAGCGTTATCGTGCTACGGCCACTCCGTGCCTTGAGACTATTCCCTGTGGCTTTTTCAATAGCACTTTTTATAGTTTTTAGGGCAAGAATCAATTTTAACCTATCAGGTAGCATTGTGTTGCACACTATTAATCCGGGCGGTGTCACCATTAAAGACCGGTCGCCACCCAAGATTCATACCCCTGCTGTCAAAATATACTTTGCACATTAAGCAAATTGGCTTAACCTCTCTGCCGTTGTAGCGATGGCCAGCGAAAAGGGAACGCATGCATTGGTAATATTCATTATTCCAGATTTCCCACAGCGTATTTTCATGTAAGTTACCGAAAACATTTTGATATCCCGCCTGAAGCAGTACAGCGGGAGCCCGTGCTGCATTACAGCATGGATAAACCCGGCCGTCAGGGTCAATGAATGGGTCGTTGTACATATACATGCACGTTTGGCCTCTTTTGCTAAAGTTCTTCAATCGAGAAATTTGCTCATTCGTTAGCCATTCTTGTTCTAATTCACTTGAATTAACGTAAAACATGTCAAGGTACATACCAATATCTTTGAAGCAGATGGGGACACCGATTTCTTTAGACATCTGTTTAGCTCTTCTAATGAACTGTATATTTTTCTTGCTAGCGAGATACTGCCACTCGATTCTCTTTGGACCCTCACGTGCCGCAAGCAATCGCTTGATATTACGCAACACTAGATCGAATGAACCACCATAGCAGTACTGGGTATAAGAATCTTGATCGACTCCATCGAGTGAAACTGATAGAAAATCTATTGGTGAGTTTTCGAGCTTGTCAATCGTCTGTTGCCTACTGATATTTAAATTGGAGTCGATACCGACACTCTTTCCAAACTCCTTTAACACCGAAATGATTCCAAAAATGTCCCGGTTCAAGAAGGGCTCACCCCAGCCAAAGAGAGAAAAATAATATGCTTTTCCCAATCTTGGTAGAAGGAAAAGTACGTCATCGATGGTCAACTCGTGCGAGTTGGCAGGTTCTCTTCTACCCGTTGGGCAGAGCGGACAACGCAGATTACATTTATAACCGGTATTTAGCTTTACCCACACTGGACCACACAGTACGCGGCTGTGTTTGAAGAGCTTTCTTTCCGCATAAAGGTAGAGCCGTCGCAGAGAGTAACCCGGTCGTGTTAGATAACGTATGAAGGAACACAGGTGATATAATACCATGTTCACAATATTAGCCGTATACCTTCTCCTCATCCTACCGGTCTCTTATTCATGTTAATTAATGAAATAATGTTAACCCGCACCTAACTTCCAAATCGTCGGTCATAGCTCTTCCTAGACTCCGTCCCTGTCGGTTGCATTGAAAAATCAATGAAACTTATTAAGTAGAGTACAGAATTCCGTCTTCTGTTATCTGCCATCCGTGGTCCATCCTTGATTCCTGTATTCTTCCTAATCCTGGTTGTATCCAGCATCAATTTGCTTTATTTCGTAACACCACTTGCAGTGCCGGTATATTCCGCCTTGACTCGGCCGTTCCTATCGGGTAAAAAGTTAAGAATTAAGTCTGTCATATCCTCCGCTGCTGTTAGTATAGAATTCTCCAAAATCGAGCTTATCTGTACCTGTGCTACGTAACGAGCAGGGTTGCCAGCGATGTTAGGCCTTCGGCCCAAAGGCCCAGAAAAATCGTCCTCATCGGTAGTTATTCGACCGTTCAAAATGTAAAAATTCAAAACAACAGTTTGGTTGTGCGCTGGAGCAGGCTTGTGGAATCGATGTATTAAACAGGATATTTGCCGACCAATTTGCGAGATAAACTGTGATCGTTCGGTACTGTCATGGATCCAGCCAGATCCAAGATAGCACACGCGAGGTTGATGACCAAGTATGCCACCAGGTCGGGACGCACAATATACGATATAAACATCGGCCCAGGCCTTAGTTTGGTTGTTAATGTATCGTCTACTTAGAAAATCATCAGCAAAGTTCCTCTCCATATATTCACGTGTAGTAGTTGGGATGGTAAGATCTGTGCCGATCCAATTACCAATTTGTGAGGGGAATACACTCAGCGGCACTGGCAAGCTTATGGGCGTATCAGCAATAAGCTGTAAGCGAGATGCTAAAACTCTATAGACTACACCAGAAAATATTAATAGCACAACAGTAAAAATCCAAACGAACCATATTGGGTGTGGCCAGATTTTCTGGCAGGGCTATGCTGCCTGTTTTCGGCTGTCCCAGTAGCTTTTCCACGTATTCGACTGCTGTAAAGCAATCAATGCCATTATCCCATCAGCTCCAGGCCTATCCCAACGCATACCAGCACCCTTAAGACGATAAGTCAATACCTTGCACATGGCCTCGGTAGGACCAGAACCTATCTGCCAGCCTCTCTCTATAAATTTCGGATACTCGCACATCTCAAACCGACGGGCGATATACTGGATCAGTTCTTTCAAGGCCTTACGTTTGTTCTTGCTGCGGTACTTCTGGCGTTCGTCCATCAATTGCGTTAATAACGCTGTCGGCCCCTCATGCTTGGCAATATGCAGAAGCTCGCAAGCAAACTGCTTAGCTCTCTCGCTGCCCTGTGTAAAACAGCTATTCGCCGCTGACCATACATGTTCACTCAAGTGATAAAAGTCCAGTATCTGGCAATCCAGCATAGGCAGTTTACTTTTTAACTGTTTAGCAATCCAGTCGGCACCGTCTGCTACCGCCAGCTTTTCGTCTGCATCGCCAAGATTTATACGTCCAGCTTCCCGTCGAAGCAGTCTGCCAGCAGCCTCATGGTTTCCAGATGTTGCAACCACCTGGCGATGCTCGTTTGACTCGTCGTAGATCGTCGCTATCTTAAATTCCTTATACCTGTTGTCAGCACCCCGATTCATCCACCTGCGCTTGCTGCCGGGACGTTTAGCTCCACGCAGATGGCGTCGCTTGTTCTTCTCACTTTCTGTAACCATAGGAATCTTAACGCCGTCAGTGCCTACGTAAACACGTTTAGGCCCTTTTGGTGAGGTCTTACAATCCTCAATGCTAAAACCGGCAGCTAATAAACCTTTACGCTGAATGTTCAATACCAACTGCCCCTCAGACTCGACTATCACTCGCAGATGTTCTTTGCTGATACGAATCTGAGCCAGATGGTGTAAGTGCTCAGCGGCTTTGGCAAATCCCTGCTGGCTAATCGCAACACGGCAGCACATCTGACGAACGCCAACACTAACCCTGTCTGCCACTATCCCAATCAGCCGATCAATTGTATCATCACGACCGGACTCAGTAGACCACCAATAAATCCGTTCCAGCTTCACCACGCCATTGACTGTACTATGCTCAACAGACTGCTTGCCTTTGTGCCGCAACCTACTTTTTGTTTTTGTTCCGTTGCGAGGGGGAAAAAGCGGCCTGAGCCGCATCTGTTTTCATCTGCAAGGCTTTCTGAAATATCTTCTGTCGCAATTTTGCTGTCGCTATTCGCACCGGTTCTTCGCTGTCATCAATAACCGCGCCTGTACGTGCGTTGTTTATAGCTTCTGTCACCTCAGCGATACATTCTTTAATATCTTCTTTCAATAGTTGCTCTAACTGTTTGGCTTGGATTTCCGGCAATTTCATTTTGTCCATGATCGGCTCCTGTAAAACATGGTTAACACTGTAAAACTAAAACTGCCCACATTCTACAGGTTGCCTATTTTAAGCGCCAGAAAAATTTGCCACACCCAACCTGTGTTTAAAAATATTCGAGGTGCTTAAGGCGGAGCCGATTTTCTAAGGAATTGAAAAAAGATTTCGGCTTTAGCAGGAAACGGGCCATTTTGAACATATTGGCAATCTTCTTTCGATAATTTGTTTTGCTAAAACTTTTATCGTAGAGATTACTCATTTCCCTCGACTTACTCGGGATTGCTCAGATTCATCGAAACCCCTAAAAAAAGTTTGACAAGCCGAGTAAAATATAAAAACTTTAGTTACTCTAAATTTTAGTCACTTCTGTAAAGTGGCCCGAGCTTATGCACATTGATTCATACCAGTTCGGCGAAATTGTCATAGATGGCGTAACGTTCGACAGCGATTGCCTAATCATTTTGGGTGGCATTAGGTCAAATTGGTGGCGAAAGCAAGGGCATTTGGTGTCGGCGGAAGACTTAAAGGATATTATTGCAGCTAAGCCTGCGACCCTTGTAGCGGGCTGCGGCGCATCGGCAATGATGAAAATATCAGAAATTACTCGCGGCGTCCTTCAAGCCAACAATATAAAACTTGAAGCTTACGACACCTACAAAGCGGCCGAACGATTCAATGAATTATCTGCACAAGGTGCCAATATCGCAGCCGCATTACACTTGACCTGCTGAGAGCCAAGCGGAATCGTCCTGTTTAGATTGAGTTTGCGAGCTGCACTGTCTTAGAAAGACGTTGAGACTTGTCACTTCTCAGATTCCGCGCCGGAGCATGTGGCCTATCGCAGCCGCAGATTCGCGACCACTTTTAATTGCAGTTACTACCAATGAAGCCCCATTGACGATATCACCTGCAGCATAAATCCCCGGCTCGCTTGTCTGAAAGTCATTTACTGCCACGTTGCCTCGATTGTCGAACTGCAAGCCGAGGTTCTCGATCAAACCTTTATGAACCACGTGCAAAAAACCCATTGCCAAAATCACAAGATCCACCTTGAGTACAAAATCAGTTCCCGCAACTTCCTGCACCTGCCAATTGCCGTTTTCCTTTTTCCATTCTACTTTGCAGCCGTGTAGTTCTCCGACGCGTGTCTCGCCTGCCGCGGATGGAAGGAACCTTTTCGTCATTACGGACCACATCCTCTGGATTCCCGCAAAGCGGGGACCCTCACAGCCTTCCTCGTCAGATGTGCTTGTTCGCATAATCCGAGGCCACATTGGCCATGGCGTATCTGGTGGGCGAGTATCCGGAGGTTCGGGGAGAATTTCAAGCTGGTATATCTTTTGGGCACCCTGACGACGAGCAGTGCCTACACAGTCACTGCCAGTGTCACCTCCACCTATCACGACCACGACTTTATCTCTGGCCCGCCATGGCTCCTTCCGGGCCGTTAAAAAATCCATCGCATATACAACGTTTTGCAAATCCGCGCCTGTAATATTGAGGGACCGTGGCTGCCTTGACCCCATTGCCAGCAAGACGCAATCAAACATCTTGAGCAGATACTGCACGGAAATATCATCTCCCACACTCACACCAGTTTGAAACTCAATACCTTCAGCGACCAACTGTTCCAGTCTTCGGTCGATGACCCACTTTTCCAGCTTAAAATCCGGTATGCCGTATCGAAGCATCCCGCCGGGACGTTCGTCTTTTTCAAAAACCACGACGGAGTGACCGGCCCTTGCAAGCTGCTGGGCAGCAGCGAGACCTGCAGGACCGGAGCCTGCTATCGCCACACGCTTGTCGGTCTTCTTTTCGGCAGCTAAAGGTCTTATCCATTCCTCCTCGAAACCCCGCTCAACAATCGCCTGCTCAATCTGCCTGATAGCCACAGGCTCATCGTTGATCGCAAGAGTACACGCGGCTTCACAGGGAGCAGGACAGACCCTACCGGTGATCTCAGGAAAGTTGTTAGTAGCGTGAAGCAGCCGGCAGGCGCGTTCCCACTGGCCTTTGTAGACCAGCTCATTGAAATCGGGAATAGAGTTTCCCAGGGGACAGCCGGCACCATGACAGAACGGGATTCCACAGTCCATACATCTGGCTGTCTGCTGGCAGATTTCGTCCGGCGTAAGAAGTAAGTCCAACTCCCGGAAGTCGTGTATCCGCTCCTCAACCGGACGGTGACCGACATTCTGTCTTTTATACTTTATAAAACCTTTTATTTCACCCATAACTGTTAAGTTTATTAGTGAATTAGCTGATTAGTTAATTGGCAAATTGGAATTTTAGATTCTCTAATCTCTAATTCTCTCAACGAAAAACTTCCTCAGTAGCCGGCGTGGTTTCTGTGTCACGCTGCTCGGCTGCCCGCATCTTCTCCAAAGACAGCCGATAATCTATGGGCATAACTTTCACAAACTTTCCCACCATATCCGGCCAAGCATTCAAAATATATTTTGCACGCTGACTATTAGTCCACTTCAGATGTTGCTTAACCAAATCATGCAGTAACTCTTTATCATCGTTCTGCCAAACACTCTCCAGCTCCACCATGTCCAGATTACAAAGCGTATCAAACAATTGCATCTCATCAAGGGCATACGCTATACCGCCACTCATGCCGGCGGCAAAATTACAACCGGTCTGCCCCAGCACCACGACCACACCGCCGGTCATATACTCGCAGCCATGGTCGCCGAGGCCTTCAACAACCGCTGTTGCGCCGCTGTTGCGTACGGCAAATCGTTCACCCGCCATACCGTTGATGAAGACTTCACCAGCAGTTGCACCATAAAGAAGAGTATTTCCGACAATGATATTCTCATGGGCTATAAACGGGCTATTTTGCGGCGTCTGGACAACGATTCGTCCGCCGGAAAGACCTTTGCCGAGATAATCATTGCCTTCGCCGATAAGTCTCAGTGTCACGCCTGGAGCCAAAAAGGCACCGAAGCTCTGCCCAGCCGAGCCATGAAAAATAATTTCCAGCGTCTCATCGGGCAAACCCTTTGGGCCATATTTACACACTATATGATTACTGAGAATCGCACCTATAGTTCGATTAACATTGGCAATTGCCATTTCGAACACAGTCTTTTTTTTGTTCTCAATTGCATCTTTTGCTCTTTCCAGAATCTGCCAATCAAGATTGTCGTTGATTTTGACCGGCTGGGCACTGGTTAATCGTAACGCCCTACCATCGCAAGTTCTCGGCCTATGGAAAATGGCAGAAAAATCCAGCCCTTTGGCCTTATAGTGGTTAATCGCCTTGCGGACACTCAATCTGTGAACCGCCCCGACCATATCCTCAAATCTTCTGTAGCCCAGCTCAGCCATAATCTGGCGGACTTCCTCAGCCACAAAGTGCATGAATCTTTCAATATACTCCGGCTTGCCTGCGAATCGTTTTCGTAGTTCCGGGTCCTGCGTACCGATTCCAAACGGACAGGCGCCTTCATGGCATTTGCGTAAGAGTGTACAGCCAATCGCGACCAGAGCCGCAGTTCCGAAACCGAACCGCTCGGCTCCCAGCATTGCCGCCACGACCACATCTCTGCCGGTCTTCATCTGACCATCAGCCTGCACTCTGATTCGGTCTCGCAATCCATTCATCACAAGAACCTGTTGTGTCTCAGCCAGACCGAGCTCCCAGGGACAGCCGGTGTGCTTGATTGAAGAAAGCGGGCTTGCACCGGTTCCGCCATCGTGGCCGCTGATAAGAACTTCGTCGGCATTACCTTTGGTAACGCCGGCTGCAATCGTGCCTACACCAACTTCCGCCACAAGTTTAACTGACACTTTTACGCCGGGATTGCTACATTTAAGGTCGTATATTAATTGTGCCAAATCCTCAATAGAATATATATCGTGATGCGGTGGCGGCGATATAAGTGTAACGCCAGGTGTAGAATATCGCATTTTCGCAATTTCATCCGTGACCTTATGTCCCGGCAATTGACCTCCTTCGCCCGGCTTGGCACCCTGAGCCATTTTAATCTGCAGCTCTTTAGCATGCGCGAGGTAGTTGATGGTGACACCAAATCTGCCGCTGGCTACCTGTTTGATGGCACAATTTTTCGAATCTCCATTAGGTTCAGGCGTATAACGTGATGGATCTTCGCCACCTTCGCCGGTATTACTCATAGCACCCAGGCGATTCATCGCAATGGCAAGGCACTCATGTGCTTCTTTGCTAATCGAGCCGTGGCTCATCGCACCTGTACAGAATCTCTTTATAATCTCGCCGGCTGGCTCTACCTCATTGATATTGATCGGCTCACCTGGGGTAAATTCAAATAGTCCGCGCAGCGTGCAAAGCTTCGTTGATTGATCGTTGACTGCTTTAGCGTAATCAGCGTAAGCGCTTGCATCGTTATTCATTACGGCATGCTGCAGCCGAGATACCGTAGTAGGATTCCATAGATGGTGTTCTGCGGTGCGTCTATAATGATATTCGCCTCCGAAATCCAATTCCAGCGCCCCTTCCGGGCGCTGTTCGAATGCCGAGACATGGCGGGCAAGGGCTTCCGCAGCGATTTCATTCAATCCGATTCCACCGATTCGCGAGCTGGTGCCGGTAAAATATTTATCAACAACTTCACGGTTCAATCCAATAGCTTCAAACAACTGGGCACCCGTATAGCTTCGCAGCGTGGAGATACCCATCTTGCTCATAGTCTTGAGGATGCCTTTTTTCAAAGCTGCTATATAATTATCTGCTATCTGTGTCGGTTCCATATCAGTTGGTAGATCATCTCGACGATGTAATTCATCGAGACATTCAAACGCCAGGTATGGATTGACTGCATTGGCACCGAAACCTGCCAAGAGGCAGAAGTGCATAACCTCTCTGGGCTCTCCGCTCTCAACGATCAGGCCCACTTCGCCCCGAAGGCCGCGATTAAGCAAGCCATGATGAACTGCCGCTGTCGCCAATATTGACGGTATCGGCATCATCGTTTCAGAGGTGCCGCGATCACTAATAATAATAAGTGACGCCCCGTCTGCAATTGCCCGCACCGCAGTATCGATCAATACATCCAGCGCGCGAGCAAGACCGGCGCCGGCATCGATAGTATCAGGCTGGAAAACAGCGTTGATGGTAGCAACCTTGAAATCGTCTCGGTTGATCATCTTCAGCCGCTCAATATCCTCATTAGTCAGAATCGGATGTGGCAGCTTAAGCTGTCTGCAATGCTGTGGCGTCTCGTCCAGGATGTTCCTTTTTTTGCCCATAAACGTCATCAGGCTCATCACGAGCCCTTCCCGCAGTGGGTCAATCGGAGGATTGGTCACCTGTGCGAATAGCTGTTTGAAATAATTAAATAATAGCTTTGGCTTATCAGAAAGCACCGCAAGCGGTGTATCGTTACCCATTGACCCAACGGGTTCCTGACCGTGCAGGGCCATGGGCGTTAAAATCATCTTGAGCTCTTCGCTGGTATAGCCGAATAGCCGCATCCTTTGGCTCAGGGTTTGTGGATCGCTTGTGACAAGCTTGGGCGCATCAAATAATCCTCTAAGCTCAATCCTATTCTCCGTCAGCCACCTGCGATAGGGTTTTTGCCGGGCGATCTTGCTTTTTATCTCGTTATCGGTAATTATCCTTCCCTCAACAGTATCCACAAGAAACATTCGACCCGGCTGAAGACGCCCCTTTCGTTGTATCTTTTCGGATGGAAATTGCACCACTCCCGCTTCACTGGCAATAATGGCTAAGCCATCAGTTGTAACCAAATACCGGCAGGGTCTTAAGCCGTTGCGGTCCAGCGTTCCGCCGACCAGCCGACCATCTGTAAATACCATCGCTGCTGGCCCGTCCCAAGGCTCCATTACTGAGGAGTGATACTCATAGAAAGCGCGTTTATCAGTACTAATATGATATTTCGAGCCGAATGCTTCGGGAATCATCATCATCATTGCATGGGGCATACTTCTGCCGGCCTGAACGAGAAGCTCAAGCGTACTGTCAAAACATGCGGAGTCACTCATCTCAGGCGTTAGAACCGGAAACAAATCGCTAATATTATCCCCTAACAACTCATTGGTCATTTGCTTCTGGCGGGTCCGCATCCAGTTACGGTTGCCACTGAGCGTGTTTATCTCGCCGTTATGAGCTATGCAGCGAAACGGCTGAGCAAGACGCCAGTTCGGAAACGTATTTGTACTGTAGCGCTGATGGACTATTGCCAGAGCCGATTTAATGAGCTCATCAGACAAATCCGGATAATAAGAGAACAATTGCCAGGCCATAAACATGCCTTTGTAGCAAATCGTTCTACACGACAGCGAAGTTATGTAAAAATCCTGGCCCTGTTCACCGAACTTCTTCTTCACCAACCTCTCCGTCCGCCTGCGTGCCAAGTACAGGCGCCGTTCGAGATTCTCTTCTCCAAAACCTGCCCCATCTATGAAAATCTGTTTGATAGAAGGTTCAGCCGACAAGGCTATTTGCCCAAGACAATCGTTGGTCGTGGGTACCTCTCGCCAGCCAAGCACAGCCAATCCATAGTATGCAATTGCAGACTCCAGGATTTTGTCACATTGCTCGCGAAGTTTGGTCTCCTGCGAGCCGAACACCATACCAACGCCGTACTGTCCGGGTTGCGGCAGAGAAAAGCCCAGTTTTTCTTCACATTCAACAAAGAAAAACTCATGTGGTATCTGGAAAAGGATCCCCGCCCCATCGCCTGTAATCTCATCGGCTCCAGCCGCTCCACGATGATGCAGGTTCACCAGGATCTGCTTGCCATATTCAATAATCGAATGGCTGCGTTTCCCTAAAATATCTACGACAGCACCAATCCCGCATGAATCGTGTTCATATCGAGATTCATATAAACCTTGCCCCTGTTGTAGCAGGTCTGCATATTTATCGATTTCCTTGTTCGGGTGCATCATAATACTGGTTTATGCCATAAAAGTGCCCCAATATAGAGGCTAATAACTCAATCGCTTCAAAAGATAAAGCTTTACTATAAATATTATACTCCGACTTTCAGATCTTAGAGAGCAAATTGCTTTAATAAACAGTATTAGAACAGCAAATAATATAAGTAGACATTCTAATAATGAAAAGCTGGCGTAAAAAAAGCATCTTTCGATGCTCCTCAACATCTGGAGGTATTATTAAAGAATATGCAAAATCAAACTTTTTCCATATTTGATTTCTGGTATATTATGAGCAACGCTTAAGAACCATATTTGGGCAAGGCTTGCTCTTTCAGCCGATCTTGCCAATGCGGCATACTTTGGGCAAGCCTCGCCCGCAACCCAATTCCAAATTTATCCAGAGGACGGAAAGACAGATGACAGAAATTCTGCCTTCTGTCCTCCGTCTTCTGTCTTCTGTTATTAACTGTCGTAATACAGATGAAACTCATACGGGTGCGGCCTCAGGGCCATCTCATTAAGCTCTTTTTCCTTTTTCCATTTAATCCATGTCTCTATTAAATCTTCAGTGAAGACGCCGCCTGCCAATAGGAACTTATGGTCTTTTTCCAGAGCATCAATTGCTTCAGCCAGTGAGCCAGGAGTTTTGGGATATTTGGCCAATTCTTCCGGTGTCATTTCGTAGATATCCCGATCCAGCGGCTCGCCTGGATCGATTTTATTTTGAACTCCATCTAACGCCGCCATAAGCATAGCCGTCCAGGTTATATAGCCGTTGCAACTTGGGTCGGGACAGCGAAACTCAAGGCGTTTTGCCTTTGGGCGGTCTGAATACATCGGGATGCGAACACCTGCTGAGCGATTCCGGGCGCTCATAACAAGATTCACCGGTGCCTCAAAGCCCGGAACCAGCCGACGATAAGAGTTCGTCGTCGGTGCCGCAAATGCCAGGATCGCAGGTGCGTGCTTCAACAAACCGCCACATGAAAACAATCCAATATCGCTCAATCCTGCATACCCGTTGCCTGCAAACAACGGCTTACCGCCTTTCCATAGCGAGAAGTGTGAGTGCATGCCGCTGCCATTATCCTGGAAGATGGGTTTGGCCATGAAAGTAACGGTTTTTCCATTTCGCCTGGCAATGTTCTTGATGATGTACTTATACCACATAAACTGATCTGCTATTTTTACAAGCTCAGCAAACTGCATATCGATCTCGCTTTGACCGGCTGTTGCCACTTCATGGTGGTGCGCTTCAACGACAATCCCGACCTTTCGCATTTCATAGACCATCTCACCGCGCAGGTCGTGATACGTATCAGTAGGGCTGACAGGGAAGTAGCCGCCCTTAAAGCTCGGCTTATATCCGAGATTCGGCTCCTCAAAACGAGCGGTATTCCAGGCTCCCTCGACCGAATCTATCTTGTACATACCCGTGTACTGATTCTGCTCGTAGCGCACCTCGTCAAATATAAAGAATTCCGGCTCAGGCCCAATATAGCAGGTATCCGCGATTCCGGTTTTCTTTAAATACTCTGCTCCTTTGCGCGCCACGTGACGCGGGTCGCGGCTATAGTCCTTTCTTGTGACCGGGTCAACAATATTAGCAATAATGCTCACCGTTGGCTTGGCAAAAAATGGGTCAATGACTGTAGTATCAGGATCGGGTATAGCCAGCATATCCGAGACGTGTATTCCCTGCCAGCCGCGGATGGACGAGCCATCGAATCCGACACCATCCTTGAATGTCTCCTCGTCCCATGTATCAATAGGAAAGCTGCAGTGCTGCCAGGTTCCAAGAAGGTCTGTAAATTTTAAATCGACCATCTCAGCATTGTGTTTCTTTGCAAACTCAAAAAAATCTTTTGGAGTCATTATTTGGTTCCTTTCTGAAAAATTTTTATTCACTCTTCAATCATAGTAAATCTACACAAATACAGATTCAATGTCTATCGTTTTAGTTCTTAGCCAATTGCTTTTTTACCTTTTTCTCCGGTCCGAATGCGGATGCACTCAGGCAAATCCAGCACTAATATTTTCCCATCGCCTATCCGGCCCGTCTTTGCACCTTCAATAATCGCATTTATAGTCTTTTCGACAAAGTCCTCATTTACTGCTATCTCCAGCCTGACTTTTTTAAGCAGGTTGACCTCGAATTTTATGCCTCGATAGCTTTCGGTATAACCCTGCTGTTCACCACAGCCAAGAGCGTTAGTCACGGACATTTTAAAGACTTCATTTTTATATAAGGCCTTTTTGACATCCTGCAATTTGTGTGGTTGAATATATGCGATTATCAGCTTCATTTTAGCTTTCCTTTATCAAGAGTTAGCTTGTACTGAATATCTGGAAGCCACCGTACGCTTCCATCCCGTGTTCGCCTATATCGAGGCCGCGAAGTTCTTCTTCGCGTGAGACTCTCAGACCGATAGTCATGTCTATTAGCTTGAATAACAGTCCCATTGTTATGATAACAAATGCAATTGTTGTAACAGAACCGACAATCTGGACGCCGAGCTGCATCGGATTCGCACTGTATATGAAGCCTTCGTTTGCCAAACCGAGAGCTTTTTTGCCGAATATTCCTGTACAGATTGTGCCCCATACTCCACATATACCGTGTACCGGAACGGCACCGACGGGGTCATCTATTTTCAATTTGTCGAGCAGCTCAACACCTCTTACAACAATATAACCTGCGATGCCTCCAATCACAATTGATGCCCAGGGGTCCACATACGCACATGGAGCGGTGATTGCGACCAGCCCTGCGAGTGCACCGTTCATAGCCATTGACAGGTCCGGTTTCCCGAATCTTTTCCATACGGTTAGCATTGCAACAATACCACCGAGAGCTGCTGCCATGTTGGTGTTCAGCGCTACGCGTCCAATGGCCATACCATCGCCGACACTCAATGTCGAACCTGGATTAAAGCCAAACCAGCCAAACCACAGGATAAATACTCCCAAAGAGGCCAGCGGGATACTGTGACCCGCAAGAACACGGGGCGTTCCGTCGATGTTGTACTTTCCTTCCCGCGGGCCAAGTATGCTGGTGCCAACTAAGGCAGCAAAACCACCGACCGTATGAACGACGGTCGAGCCGGCAAAATCGGCAAAACCCATTTTTGCGAGCCAACCGCCACCCCAAATCCAGTGTCCGACAATAGGATAAATAAGAGCAGAAATAGTAAAAGAGTAAATAAGGTATCCGATAAATTTCATTCTTTCCGCCATGCCGCCGGCGACTATTGTAGCAGCAGCGCCGCAAAATGCCGCCTGGAACAGCCAAAAGGCATATAGAGGGACACCGTTAGCTATCGGCTCAAGGCCGAGCAGACACCAGCCTTTTGTGCCTATAAAGCTGTTTCCGTCACCGAACATAAATGCGTAACCCACTAAGAAAAAAGCCAACGAAGCCATACAGAAATCAAGGAAGTTTTTGGTTAAAATATTGCAGGTGTTTTTTGCACGGATGAACCCGGCTTCCACCATTCCAAACCCAGCTTGCATAAAGAAGACCAAAAACGCTGCTAACAATACCCATACCGTGTCCAGACCTTGTTTGAGATTGGCTATGTTGATACTTTCCAAAGCTGTGTCACCTGAGCCGACAGACTCGGCAAATGCAGGTGCACACACAGTTAACGTTACAATTAACCCAAAATAGATAGATAATTTTTTCATTTTTTTACAGCCCATATCTATTTCCATTCTTAAAAAGCCTTTGATAAACTAACACCGGCAACAAAGAAATCGCTGTCCGTCCCGTAAGCATCTGTATCACGTATATCATCACTTAGTAACGTAACATAACTCAAGCTTGGTTTTACCGTCCAGCCTGCGATTTCTACCGGGAAAGAAACAGAAAACGCCAGGTCATTTAGCTTGCTTTGGTCGGTGCCCCAGTAATACTTATTGTAGGAGCCGCTGCCCCAGCCTAAGCTCGTATTGATTTCCATGCCGACAGGTATATCCGGTCCAAGCTCTACAATCTTTTCAATATCGTGCCCTGCACATAGTGACACATACGAGCCTTCCGCCTCGTCAACATCATGATAGATTGTCACCGAAGGACTTAAAGGTACATCTAAATTAAGACCCCAATACACTTCCGTTGTATCCGGAGTCCTGGTACCATCGGCGGCACTACTCGGAAAATCATAGTAGATAACACCAATCGAATACCCCACACCATCAACGCGCGGCAAAGTACCGGTGCAGCCCAATGAATAATCAATCTCCGAAAAATCGCCGCTCTTATCGTTTATATTGGTCAGTTCAAGATTGCCCCAGATCGATGCAGCCAGATTACCATAAGCTGCACTAATGCTTGGCTGAAAAACCGGGTCATCATCAATATTCTGACCACGCCAGATATATTTGCTGAGAAAATCTACCGAAGTCTCAAGCTCGATTGTATCCTCTGCAAAGCATGTCACAGCATAGTTCAATACGCTCATTCCCAAAATTAAAAGTATAAGCTTTTTCACTTAAATCAATTCCTTATAATCAAGCTTCAATTCGCTCAGTTTTCTGATTGTGTGATACTCAGCTCAAAAGCAATATCATCGATTGTTTTATATGAGCAATTGCTATGCCAAAACACACTTTTTCTTTTAAACAGTTGTAATAGCTTATATCTCAAGATGTTATGGATGTCGGTTGTTTAGGGAGAAAAATGAGAAAACTACAAAAAAGTAGTTTATTTAGATGTAATCTACAAAATTGTATGCACTAATGGATTAGATATACTTCGGATAGATTTTGTACTTCTTGATTTTATAGCCGAGGATGCGTTCGGTTATACCCAGATCATGAGCGGCTTTGCGCTGCTGGCCGCCGCACTTCTTCAGTGCATCAACGATAAGCTCCTTTTCGGTATTTTCAACGATCTCTACCAAAGACCTCTTGGCTACAGGTCCTTTCTTTTTTATCATTTGAAGCGAGGGTGGCAAATGCTCGGAACGAATGACATCTCCATCACATAATAAAACCGCCCTTTCGATGCAATTCTCCAATTCTCTTACATTGCCCGGCCAATGGTACCTGGTGAGCATTTCAATTGCAGGAGTTGAAATCCGGCTGATTCGCTTATTGTTCTCGGCTGCTAACTTCTCAAGGAAGCAATCCGCCATCAGCATGATGTCATCTTTACGTTCCCGCAACGGCGGCAGATAAATAGGAAAGACGTTTATTCGATAGTAGAGGTCTTCGCGAAAAAGCCCTTTCTCAATGTGTTCTTCAAGGTTCTTGTGTGTCGCAACAATAATCCTGACGTTTGTCTTCAGAGTCTCCAAACCTCCAAGCCTTTCAAACTCTTTGAACTGAATAATGCGTAAGAGTTTGACCTGCAGATTCGGCGCGAAATCCCCAATCTCATCGAGAAAGATTGTTCCGCCATGCGCTCTTTCGAACCTGCCGAGTTTTCGCTCGGTAGCGCCGGTAAAGGCACCCTTTTCATGTCCGAAAAGCTCGCTTTCCAACAGTGTCTCCGGCAGCGCCGTACAGTTCACTTTCACGAAAGGCTTGTCTGCACGCGGGCTGTTGTAATGAATTGCGTGAGCCACGAGGTCTTTGCCTGTCCCGCTTTCGCCGCGGATAAGCACGGTGGCATTACTATCGGCAACCTGCTCGATAAGCCGATAGACCTCTTGAATTGCATTACTGCTGCCGACCATATTATGGATATTGAATCGAGCTTTTAATTCCTGACGCAATCGCACATTCTCATCCTGCAATTGCTTTCGCTTGGACTCAAAAAGTTTATTCAGTTTCACCGCCTGTGCCACCATCGTAGCGATGACGTTCAGGAGCCTGAGACTATATTGAAAATCATCTTTACTGCCGGCCTGCTTATCAACGCTCATCGCACCGATGGTCTTACCTTCCAGCTTGATGGGAACACAGAAAAAGGCTATTTTCTGATTCTTTCCTCGTCCTCTCGGCCCGGTTTTGTACAGAAAGCGCGGGTCTTTGGAAATATCAGGAACAACAATCTCTTTGCCGTTTTGCACTACCATTCCGGTAATTCCCTCGCCAACCTTGTAGCTACCCATTTTTTTTGATTTTTCGCTAAGGCCGTGAGCTATCTTAATATTAATTAGCTCAGTATCCTGGTCGAGCAAAGTGATAGTTCCTCTGCGCAGTTTAAGGTGCATATCCAGCGAGTGAAATATGGACTTCAACGTCTCTTCAAGGTCAAGCGATTCGGCAAAGGCCTTCGATATATCGCTTAAAAGCTTAACTTCTTTTGCGACTTTTACCTTCATAATTTCTGCTCTCTCCAAAAAACCGCAGTATCATAACAAAATCGTAGAACAATTACAAGAAATTACAATTTCGTAGATATAAAGGCGTGTGTGTAAAGCTAAAACGGTAACAACTTAGAATTGACCAAATGGAAATAGCCCTACATCTCTTGGGCTATCTTTTTTCCTATATGGATGGTAAATAGGGGGATAGGAAGCACTTGTGTATTAGAGGCTATCCTATCCCCGTTTATCATTTACCTCATAAAGTTGCTTACGAATGGGGAGGTTTCACCTCTACGTAAGAAGTGACCCGATGGCCCCTCACCGAGAAACTCCGAGAACCAGGATTCGTGCTCGATTTCCTCATTAAGAATCGCCTGGGCCAGAGCGTATGTGCGGTGATCTTTGCCGGCTGTCATATTGCAGATCTGAGTATACCCACGTACAGCACACCTCTCAGCGTTTACCAGCACCGTCAACATAGCTTTGATGTCAGTTGGGTCCTTTGGCAAGGATGCAGGCGGGCATGCAGACATATCGTGAAAAACCTTCATGTCGCTGGGCAATTCACCGCCAAGCTCGTATATGCGGGGCACCAAGGCTTCAAAGTGGTTGCGGTCCTCAATCCTGGCTGTTTCCGCAATTTCTTTGATTCCCTCGCCTTCCAGGCCTATAAGATTGACCCGCAGAATCGTATAGTAGTAAAAAGTTGTCAATTCTGCAGCGGCATTCTTAACCAGCAGCTTCAGCAAATCGTCGACTTTGATTCCTGCCTTTTCAACCATTTCTCTTGCTACTTTTGCCATCTTTTTATCTCCTTTCTAATATCTCATTGAACAAACTAATATATAGACAACATTAATTGTCTTGCACCGCTTCAACTAAATATAAGAATATATCTTAAATAGTAATTATTCTTACTATTTATGCAAAAAATATATCAACGCCTTTTGACACATTTATTGCATACACCTTCCAGGATTACTTTCACATTAGTAACACTGAAATTTTTTCGAAACGCTTTTGGGACCTTCAGATTATCGTAACTTTGATTATGAAAATCCACTATCTTATTGCATCTCCGGCATCTGAAATGGTGGTGGGGATTTACATCAGGGTCATACCGTTTTGCTTCACCATATCCTTCGACTATATTAACAACACCAATTTTGGCAAAGGTTGAGAGCGTTCTATATACAGTATCAAGGGAAATGTCAGGAAAAACATTTCTAACCTTCTCAAAAATATCTTCAGAATAGGGATGATTTCTTGCCTTAATCAGCTCCTCATATATTGCAATGCGTTGGGGAGTCATGTTGAGATTGTGTTTTTTGCACCTGTCCCGAAATAAATCGATTAAGTCTTTTTTACTATTTAGTAGCATCTTATCACGGCACACAAAGCTTTTAATTATTTATACTAATGATTACTATATAAGAATTATTCTTATTGTTCAATAAAAAATTTAAAAATTTTTTGACATAGATAAAAAGCCTAAATTTAAGCAGTTTGGCTTCATAGGCTATATATAGGCCTTTTTAAGTCGCTTTTAGTTTGGGTGTACTTTTCACTTTGCTTAATCGCAAATGAATGTGTAACGACAAGCTCACTGGCGGCGTTTAACAAGGCCGGTTGGATTTATTTATTAGTTTACTTTTGGTTCAAATATTATATATCCACCAAGTTATTTTGGCAATGGACCATCGGGGACGGGTTCACCGAAGTCGGGCGTGCCGTCGGGCTTCCAGCGAAGCGGCTGAACCCGGGTGTGGCGGTCGGGATTATGCAGCGGATCGCCTTGGATTTCTTTATAGTTGCGTGCATGATAGACAAGCATATCAGTCTTGCCGTCCTCGGATACGGTGAAACTGTTGTGGCCGGGTCCGTATTGGCCGTTGGCTGGGCAGCTTTTAAAAACCGGAACCGTCGATTTTTGCCACGATTTCGCATCGAGCAGGTCCGCATCTTCATCGGCAGTTAGAAGTCCCATACAGTAGTTGTGGTTGGTTCCACTGGCCGAATAGCTGATAAAGACTCGCCCATTGCGAATTAGGGCGGCGGGACCTTCATTGACCCAGAAAAGGATTTGCTCCCAGGGATACTCCGGCTTGGTAATCATCACCTGCTCACCGCTAATGGACCACGGAGTATCCATCCTGGCGATATAGAGATTTGTATTTCCCTGAATCTTGGGATCCTTTTGTGCCCAAACGAGGTAGCGGACGCCGTGATGTTCGAAGGTGGTGGCATCGAGGGAGAAGGATTCCCAGTTGGTCTTGAGCCGGCCTTTTTCGAGCCATTGCCCTTCGAGCGGATTAGCTGCGGAGCATTCGAGGACATAAATGCGTATTGCCCAAATATCATCGGCCTTGCCGGCTGCGAAGTATATATACCATTTGCCGTTGATCTGATGAATCTCCGGAGCCCAGATGTGGTAGCTCATCGGGCCTTTATCGTGCTTGCGCCAGATGACCTTGGCCTCGGCTGTAGCAAGCCCGGCTATGGTGGAGGCACGACGCAGCTCAATGCGGTCGTATTCCGGGACAGTGGCGGTGAAGTAGTAATAGCCGTCCGTGTGACGCATACACCAGGGGTCAGCGCATTGCTCGATTAGAGGATTTGTAATTGCGGAACCGGCGGGTTTATCCGTAGGCGTAGAGTTTGCATCTGTTTGTGCCAAAACCAAAACAGGTAAGGAAAAAACAAAAATGAAAAGACAAAAAAATGTGGCAATGACGTGGATAACAGGTCGATTGTGGTTGTGTTTTAATAACATGTGTTTATCTCCTTGAAAGATTTTATCAGCTTACTCTCAGTCCCGAAAAACCAGGGAACATCCGCTACAAGAAAGATATACTAATAAGCCGAATATTCAAGTGGAAATTTGAGACATGACCATCCCCAATCCGTCCCGTATAAAGCCGGGTCTACCGACTTTAGCCGGATTGTGGCTGCTACCCAACGCAATACGCACGACGCAATACGCAAAACAAACACACCGGAGCAGGAGGGATTCGAACCCCCGTTACCCAAAGGGTAAAACGGTTTTCAAGACCGTCGCTTTAAACCACTCAGCCACTGCTCCAAATTTTTCGTCTATCCTTTTTTTATATACGAACGAATAAGCATAATCATCAAGCAAATCCTGAACTATTTT
>Ga0315541_1000266_pt1 | contig 55779 bp, 109 predicted proteins | sample SalMarSW160190MG_FD_203095 | JGI IMG/M metagenome (GOLD analysis project Ga0315541, IMG submission 203095) | Salt marsh sediment microbial communities from the Plum Island Ecosystem LTER, Massachusetts, United States - Salt Marsh Sediment SW1601-190 ... | reverse complement strand
TTGAGGGCCAGTAGCTCCTGTTGCTCCAGTATCCCCTTGGTCTCCAGTTATACCAGTATCACCCTGGTCTCCTGTAGGACCGATTGACCTTGAACCATAGTCGCTCATCTCATACCTCTGATATATATTCTACGCCGTCGCCTGCTGTTCCGTTAATCCATACCTCATTAGTATTGATAACTCGTAAGCGAACCCAGTCATAAGGAGCTAAACTAAATTTTAATGTCAAAGAACTATTGCCTATATATATATCATTGCTATTATTCTTTTTAGCTTTCACTACTAAATAAATTCCATCAGGCACAGGTTGGTCATCTAATTGCACAGGAGTATTAGTTATGTTAATATCCTTATCACCAGTAATAAAAGCTGGAAAATTACGCTCGGCTGACATTTAAGTATTCCCTCCTTTTAGTCTCTGCTAAAATTCTTCCTTCATCAAATAATTTTCCATCACAGAATATTCCAAACTTATAATCTCTATTAGAATTATTATATCCAATAAATTCTATTTTATATGTCGCCAAATATGGAGGATCAAATTCAGTAGGTCTATCAACTAACCATCTTTCTATTTTTTCTGCTATTTCGTCATCTATCTTAAAATTTATATAGACATCAGGGTCGTATACTTCTCCATTAATTTTGACTTTATAGATAAAAGCACGATAGCCTGCTGGTATATTAAACTCAAATATAGTGCCAGAAGTTCCCGAAGTAATGCTTTTTTCTTGATAAGTATCTACAAAATTCTTGAAACGCACTGAAATCAATCTTTCCTCCCTATAACGATAGCCACAATGGCTATGGCGATAATACCAGTAATAGCAAGAGTTGTAATAAGCCACCAGGGAATAGAATTATTAGTATTCGTAGTTGCCTCTGCGGCTACTTCTCTAACTGGATAAGGTTGAGGGACATAGATTACTTTAGGCTCTGGTTGCTTAATTTCATCTATTTTTTGCTTCAATTCATCAACAAGTTTCTTAATATCATCAGTGCCAGCATTATTTCCTAATTTAGCTGGCTCTGGGGAAAAATTGCTAAAATAATCTTCAGGTAACACTCTTTTTATCATATTCCAGCTCCTACAGTTTTTGGTTTTTTAGCTATCTCTGGCTTCTTTTCTCTCTTACCTAATAAGTTAATTATCTTAATTAATGCGTAGATAGAACCGCCACCTATGACTGCATACATTAAATATTTAGCTAATTTTGTAAATTCTATTAATAATTCTTTTGCACCTTTAGGAGTTACTAATTTTATTAGAAGGTAAGTTTCAAGGAGAAGTGCAATTGCAGTTATAGCCACGATGGCTAAATTTACGCTAAAAGCTACTCCTACTTCTGTTTCGTTCCATCTCCATTGCATTCTTACTTCTCCTGTCCTGTTGTCAAAGTAAACATAGATAAGTTCTATATTTTCTGGCTTCGTTCCTAATTTATCAGCTATGTCATTTTTAAATTTAGTAGTAAATTTATCTATATCAAAATCAGCCCACCAAGCCCAGAATAAATACCAGGGTTTCTCTTCTACTTCAAATTCATATTGATATATTTTATTAGGTTTTATATAAGTCTTTTCAGGGTCAAATGTTCTCCATATTCCTTCTATTCCAGTGCCATAGCTAACAGGTTTTTCTTCTTCAGCCATCTACCCTTTCCTTTTAATTATCGCAATTATAGTTCCAATGCTAACTCCAGATAATATAAGCCAAACCCACCAGTATGAAGTCTGTTTAACAAGGTAGAATTCTGGTGAAGATAAATCTAATAGTCTTGGCTTGGCAAAGTCTTTCATCTCGTTCCAACAATCTCTGAATGTAGTTGTCATCGTAGAATCAATGGTATAATAGACACGGACACCGTAATAAGGTCCAAGTGTCGTGCTTCTAAGTAGACTAACTACTCTTCGCCCTCCAGATATAGGGTAAGTTGCTTTCATATGAGAATCAATTGTATTTAAAATGTTTGATATAGTTGTTTCGGAAAGAGGTGTTTCAGGAGGCACTATAGGAGTAAATTCAAAGGTAATAGAGTATTCTTTGCCTACTTCGGGTATAGTATCCTCGCTTATTTTGATATATCTCTCTTTCATTTTTTCTCCTTAAATTTCTGGTAAATTTTGTAGCCTATATAACTTACTCCTACAATACCTATAGTAAATAAGCCGAATAGCAATTTATTTTTGAGCCAAGATTCAAAACCTAATTTCTCAGCCATTTCAGCCTCCAATAAGTTTAGCTACTATTAATCCCGTAGAAAGTGAAGAAAGTATAGTAATAAGAGTAGTAGTTGCCCAGCTTGGATGGGGATTATTCAGCTTATTTCTTATTTCTCTTAAAGTTTTCTTCGCTTCGCCAAAATCGTTATTATAAAAGGTGTCAAATTTTTTTTCTAATCCTAATAACATTGTTCTCGTAACTCTCCCGTATGAACAGCCTCCGTTATTTTCTTTATCTGGCATCATATTGCCTCCTTTTATTTATTAGCAATACTTTGTATATCTCCTACTGCTTCCCCTACTGTTGGGGGATACTGATAATCTATCTTTACTGACATATTAGCCTCCTAATATATTTGGTAAAATCATTATTGCAGGATAGCCAACCATAGCTATCTGTTGAGAAGTCTTTATAAATTTCTTTTCCTCTGGATACTTTTCTCTTATTATCTCTAATAAGGAAATAGGGATAACTGACATTCCAAACTTTGCTAAAATAAAAGGAGTTATTCCTTGATTTAAGAAGAACCGCATTATAGGATTTCCCTCTTTAATTAGCCCCAGTGAATAAGATATTGCCGTTATTAAGCAATCAGCGGAGCATATCCCTAATAATATTTTGCTTTCTAAACTGAATGTCTTCACTTTAATATCCTCACTACTTTTGGATCTCTAACTACTGCAAGATTTCTTCTACTCGGTAATGTCCTCCTTGCTGATAAATGCCTTACCTTATCTTGCTCTCTAATAGATGTAGCAAGTCTTGCCGATGTAGTAATATAGTCTGTCTTCGTTTCGGTATCACTACCAGCAGAATTAGTTGCTGTTAGCTTTACTGTAAAAGCGCCTTCACTTTCGTAAGTATGAACAGGATTTTGCTCTGTTGAAGTAGAGCCGTCTCCGAAGTCCCAAAGCCAAGAAGTAGGTGCTGACATAATTATCTCCTTATTCTGATAAATCCGTAAAATGGACTTGCAGGGGATATTTACCTGATAGTGGTTCTGCAGAGAAGTTAGCAACTGGAGTAATAATAAGAGGACTCACTGTAATATAATCCTCTTTCTCTTCTGTATCCGAACCTCCTTCATTAGTAGATGTCAAAGACACTGTATATGTCCCCACTTCAGTATATATATGTTCAGGATTCTGTTCAGTTGAGGTAGTGCCATCTCCGAAGTCCCAGGACCAGGAAGTAGGAGTGTTAGTAGATAAATCTGTAAATTGAACAGTTAAGGGAGCTGTGCCTTCCGTAGGATTGCCAGAAAAGTTAGCTACAGGGGCAATTACAGGAGTAGTTACGGTAATATAATCTGTTTTAACTTCATCATCAGAGCCACCTTCATTAGTTGCTGTCAAACTTACTGTATAAGTTCCTGCTTCTGTATATATATGCTCTGGGTTTTGCTCCTCCGAAGTTTGTCCATCTCCGAAGTCCCAGGACCAGGAAGTAGGAGTGTTAGTAGATAAATCTGTAAATTGAACAGTTAAGGGAGCTGTGCCTTCCGTAGGATTGCCAGAAAAGTTAGCTATTGGAGGAGTGACTGGGGGCTCACACTCAAAAAGTAAACCAGTCGTATAAGTTCCAGTGTAAAGTTTACTATTGAAAGTCGCTAATGAATATAGCTCCTCGTTCTCTAATTGTTCAGCTATTTTTACCCAAGCATCAGTCCCATTCCATTTCCAGAGTTCTCCTCCTTCATAATCTGTCCCATAGAGAGTAATGGCATAAAGTTCGTTATTCAAAACAGCTAAACCGTGCATTTCATCTTCATCTATACCTACGCTATCTGCTTTTTTTACCCAAGCATCTACTCCATTCCATTCTAAAAGTTCAGTGCCTTTATCTCCTATAAGGCCTACGCCATAGAGTTTATTATTTAGAATTGCGAGAGCATATATAGCACCACTAGCATAATATCCAGGGGCCTTTTCCACCCAAGCATCTACTCCATTCCATTCCAAAAGCCACCCTTTTTGAATGTTTCCACCATAGAGTTTATCGTTAAAAACTATAAGAGGACTTATACTTCTATTAACTTCTAATTCGGCTTTTTTTACGAAAGCATCTACTCCATTCCATTCAAAAAGCCACCCTTCGTTATATGTTGAAGCGTAAATCTTCTCGTTAAAGACACACAAGTCTTCTATGTGTTCATCTTCTGGTTCTCCACTTATATCGGCTTTTTCCACCCAAGCATCTACTCCATTCCATTCGTAAAGTTTTCCTGGATTATATCCCGAACCATAAAGTTTATTGTTAAACTCTACTAATGCTGTGAGGGTTGGTTGGCTTGGAGGCTGGTCTGCCTTTTTAACCCAAGCATCTACTCCATTCCATTCAAAGAGCATAGCTTTATTCCAAGTGCCACCATAAAGTTTTGAATTAAATTCTTTCAAACAATAAATAGCATCTTGACTTTCAAGCTGGCTGGCTACCTTTACCCAATTTGCCATTATATCTCCTTTAGAAAAGTTAACTGAAACTAAACTTAAGCATAGTAGAAATAAAAATCCTACTACTTTTTTAATTATTGACACACCCTCGCTAAAGCCGTCAAACTAAACGAACTTTGCGCCGTGCCGCCGTTGATGAACGCTGGTCTAACATATCTTGCAGGTCTTGCACTCATTATCGTTGCCGCATAAAGAGTATCCCCAGTAGATAAAGTAGTTAAAGTAGTTGCCGCCCTTACCTCATTGTGGATATTGACTCCATCGTTAGAGTATTGTAGATACAAAGTTCCCGTAACATCAGCAGAAGCTAAAATTGTAATATAACCATAATTTGCGGCATCAAACCAAGATGAAGAAGTCCAAATTCCATTAGCTAATAAATTATCCGTAGTAGAGTCAATCGTATGTGTATATTGAGCTTGTAGGTCAATACCTGTCATAGTTATCCGTTCTACTCCAATATCGCCCTTACCTATTTGCAGATAACAAAATCCAGATTGAACAGCATTCTCAATATATAAAGTATGAAAGGGAGCTCTTAATTTAAAGTAATAAGTGCCCATTTGATAGCCGTGTGCAGTAGGATTATCAAGATAAACTGTAACTATACCATCAGAATCAGGTAGATAAACTATGCAGTCGCCTTCTGGATAAGTGCCAAAAGGAACTCCCGTTGTCCTTGCTATGCTTAAATCAATAATAACAGGCTGAGTCCAAACAGTTTCAGTTATATTAAGGCTAATTTTGCTTAACTCTTTAGAAACTGAGACACCTATTTTATCAGGCAAAGTTTTAGTTAGGTATATTTGGTCTTCAACTTGTTGCTTTCTTGTTTCTATAGTAGCTATTCTTTCAGGGTTATGATTTCCATTCATTTCTTCGCCTCCTTCTTCTTTAACGCTAATACAACCATAGTAAAACTTAACAATGATATGCCAGCAGTTAGCCAGGGAAGTATAGGCTTATATTTCTCTAAAATTTGGAGAAAAACAGGCTTTCCAGCAACTTCTTTTACTGTAGGCTTCTCAACTCCTTTAATTACGCCTGGCTTCTCAACTACTCCTTCCTTAACTGTTGGCTCTACAGGAATATGCACAGCCACAGGTTCAATTATTGTTCGTTTAACATAACCAGCTGGGAATGTTTCTTGCATAATAACCTCCTATTTTTTGAATATCAAATAAATAATGGTGCTCACTATTCCACCACCAATAATATATGGTAAATATTTTCTCCAACGAGGAACTTCTGCCTCTGCTTCTACAGGAGTCGGAGGTGTTATAACTGGAGGAATAGGAGTAGGAATTATCGGAACAGGAGGTGTAGGAACTACAGGAGTAGGAGGAGTTGGAGGAACTACTGGAGGAACTGTAACTTTCAATCTCGCTAATTGCTCCTGCAAACTTTTTAATTCTGCCTCTAACTCGTTAAGTTGCTTTTCCTTCGCTAATTTCTCTGTCTGTAATTGCTCTAATAAAGTCATAGTGCGACCCTCCTTTGTGCTACATCTATCGCTTCTCTTACATCTCTGATAGCTCTCTCTAATTCATCTATCTTTTTATCTAATAAAGCTATATCTCTACGAAGTTCATCTATAATAGGAGAAGCTATTACTTCTACCTTAACTCCATTACCTACATATACCCCGCAAATGGGACACATAAGACGCTTATTCTCTGTCTCTATATAATACTTTGTTATCTTTAATGTAGAGCTACAATGAGGACAATTAACCTGTTTTGTTATCTTCATTACCGCTAATTCGCTTTGTAGTGAAGTTAATGTAGTCTGAAGTTCCTTTACTCTTTGTTCTCTTGTTAATTTTTCTTTCTGTAATTCTTCTAATATACTCATAATGATAGCTCCTTTTTAATTGCATCTATCTTATCTCTTATTTCCTTTATAGCTTTCTCTAACTGGTTTAATTTAGCATCTAAGTCTGCTATTGCTTTTTTTAAACTATCTATGAAGGGAGTAGATACTACCTCAACTTTAGTTCCTTTAATAGATAAACCTGTTCCACATATAGGGCAGGCTAAAATTTTATTGTTATCCGCATAAGAAGATATAGAAACTTTTAGAATAGATTGGCATTTTCCGCAGGTTACTTGCTTCATAGTTATAACTTCTGGAGGCAGAGATATAAGTCTAGCACTGCCAGCAACTCCTTTCTCTGCTAAAGCTTTCTTACAGTAAGGGCAATAAATAGTAATATTATGGTTAGGATAAGAGCTAATATTGTAAGATATTTTAGCTTTGCAAGTATGAGTTATAGTATTAGTAATAAAAGTTTCTGGAATTTCATAAATTACATGGAGTTCTGGTGCATAGCCAGAATAATTTCCTGACCTGATACTCATCTCCGCGTGGTCAGTAGTATATGACCTTAACCGATATTGACTTCTACCTGTCTTATTAACATTAGTGAATATAGGTGAATTAAACCAACCCAAAGTAGTATTATGAAAATTCCATGTTGCTATATTTAAAGCTTCAGGAGTTCTACCCCAGTCATTAGCATCGAGAGTTCCGTAAAGACAGTAATCTACATAGGCACGGTGAGTATAATTTTCTTTATACCAATGAGCATAAGTTCTCAAATAAGCACTCTTGATAACAGCATTGTCAGGAATTCCAGAGGTATTAAAGGAGAGAAAGCCTCTATAATGTTCATTGACACCATGAAATCTTATTTGTATTTGGTTACTACTCGTATCTACATTTCTACCATCACTTACATGCCCATCGTAGTTTGGCTCAGAATAGAGTACTATTTCTTTTCCAGGAGTAGTAATTGGAGTAGGTGGAGTAGGTTTATAAATTAAGTTTTCTGGGAATGGAGGAATATTTATAGAACTTGCTGAATACTGGCTAACACTACTTGTGCTAATTCCCTGGCTTTGCATAGACTGAACTATATCCCAATGTCTAATCCAATATCTTGTATTATTCCAGACTGCCCACCATTTACCATCTGCTGTCTTGCCAACGCATTGAGGAATGTTAATCTTTTGAGTATCTATAACAATATATTCTCCTGTGGGAGGAGGTGGAATCGGTTGTGGTGGAGTTGGAGGAATAATAATAGATGGAGGCCAGAGGTCTGTTATTTTAGGATTAAAGCTGGCAACTTCACTTAATAATCCCGAAATTTGGCTTATTCCCCCTTTGTATCCCTGCCAGGAATACATAGCATAACCCTTTCCTACCATACCTCGGTCTTTATAAATATTATACTGCCCTTCAATTGTCCCTATAGGATTTAAAAATTGACTATCATCTTTGAATCCCTGTAAATTAGGAATAACATCTCTATTTCCCGTAGAACTTATCCAGGCACCTAAATGTGCGTTTAATGTGTTTTTCCAATTTGCTACGCCCTTTTGAAGAGGATACTCATCAAGCATTGCTATATCAAAAGTATCTGTAGAATAATATTCTGATTTCATAGGGTCAGGCAAAAAAGTTGTATATAAATTATGAGTAGGGTCAATACTTTTTATAGCATTATAATAAGTTTTTTGTGTGCTTACAGGAGTCCTATGTAATTGAGGCTCATCGAGTAATAACCAGCCTATAATTGCAGGATTATCTTTATATTTAGATACTATACTTTTGGCTTCATTTATTTTACCATCACGAAGCAAGGGATCCAATACAGGTATATAACCCATTCCATTATCGCTTGCACTTTTTAAAGTTTTCTCTCTTCGTGCATCATCCCAATAAACAAAGTTAAAATGGTCAAGGACTGTATTAAATCCAGCATTCTTTATTGGTCTTAAATCAGTAATATTAGCCCAGGTTGCTTTCATGCTTTCCTCCTATCTTTTCTTTAAAATTAAAAATAATAAAATAGCAAAGAATGAAATTCCTAATAGAAGAGAAAGTAAGCTCATAAAACTTCAGGCAAGGAAACCACGTCCTTCAGGGCGTGGAGGAATTGCCTTTTCTCCTTCTTGACATATTTTTTTCTTGTGATAAGATAATATTGTTAAATGGTTGCAGTCAATCAACCTAATGTAGTCCGTTCCTAAACTTTAGGCGTTTTATGGTGAACCAACACCTTAACGAAAACTGGAATTACAAGCCATGTCCTTCAGGGCGTGGTAGTTGACTTCCAGTATTCAAGAAACGGGTGCCTGCTAAATATCAACTTATCCACTTTTTTATAGTCAGGGTTATCATATTCAGCAAGCATTCCTATATTTCTATCTTTCCATCTTCCAAAATTGCTTATTCTCAAAGTAGGCAAATCTGTTGAAGCTAATTCTGTAAATAAACCTCTTCTAATTGCGTGGATACCCATTCCTTCGACCTTTCTTATCTTTGATTTAGCTAAAATGCTATTAAAGATAAGATAAACTTTTGAATCAGAAATGTTAGTATCAAAATTCCACAAATAAATATAATCTCTTATTTCTCTTGGTATTAGATGATAACGCTCTTCTCCACCTTTTTTAGTCTGGATATGTAATATATTAGAATTTCTATCTATATCGGTTTCTTTTAATGAACAGAATTCACTTTTTCTAATTCCATAAGTAGAACAGAGAGCCAAAAAAACTTTTTCTATCTGGCTACCATCTGATTTAACAGCCTCAATCATCTTAACTACTTGTTCTTTAGACAGAGTAATTTTCTTGATTTTAGCTCGTTCAAGTTTGGGATACTCGTTTATTTCTAATTTCCATTCTAAATTATTAGCTTTGAAATATTTCTTTAGCGCATACCAACAATTCCTCTGATAAGAACGAGAGTAATTTTTATCTTCTAAATAGTTAAGGAATTTCCTGATATCCCAATCATCAGGAGTTTTCTTATTCTTAGTGAAACGAAGGAAATGAGCAATCTCACTTTGATAAACGGACTTCGTTTCCTTCTTTCTACCTCGCAATAGAAGATTAAATTTCTCTGATAGAATGGGGCCCGAGTAAGGAACAATATTTTTCTTCTTAGCAATTTTATCAGGCTTAACTTTTGGCTTCTCGAATATTTGGTTAACCTGGGAAATTAACTTATCAACATCTACGGTAGTCTGCATATTATTTCCTTTTCAAATAAATTACAAACGCTACAACGCTACTAACTCCTATTGCTCCTATTAAAATTATCCCCCAAGTAGGTATAGTAATATTTAACATAGGCACTTTTAGCCCTACATTATGCTCGGATAACTTATTAACTTTATCTTCCAATGCTTCCCAGGTCTCCTCGTCAGCTGCACCAGTAATATCCAACCCATTTTTAGCTTGAAATGTTTTAAGCTGATGTTCTGTATTGTAGTCAAAGATACCATTTATTTCGTTAGCTCGGTATCTTAAAACTTTTAATATAGTTTGTAGATAGGCTACTTCGGCGCCCTCAGAATCTACTCGTAAAATAGGTTTAGCAGAAATAGACATTTAAATTCTCCTTTCCTTCAAATATTTCTCTATATATTTTCCTCTGGCTGTCTTTTTAGGCTTGATAGCAGTTATTAGAAAATAAATAGCTAAACTTCCTATGCCAGCTAAAGCTACATAGGGTAAGTAGTCTTTGAGCTTGGAAGCAATTTTAGCGGGGAGAGTAGGAGTAATAACTGGAACTGGTGGCACATAGGGAGCTGGTGGAGTAGGAGCTTCTCCCCTTTCTATAACTTTAGTTACTCTACAAGAATAGCCCTTTTCACTATAAACTTCAGCTCTACATATAGGACATACTGCTGGTATAGTAGCTGGAGCTGGAGGAGGATATATCATTGCTACTGGGGAGGGATAGCAACTAATTTCTAATACAGAACCACATTTAGGGCAAGTTACTATAGTAGCTCCTTCTATTTCAGCCAGTGCTCTCCTTGCACCTTCTAATGTATCCTGTGAAGGCCCGAAGTCGCCAACCCATCCTTTCTTTATTTCTTCAGCAAACTCTTTCTCTCTTATTTCTACAATTCTGGTTAGTTTTACTATTTCAGATTGTAGCTCATCTTTATCCCAGTTTCTATATTTTTGGTAAGCTTCTTCTCCCCATTTTTGGTGCACTGAGGGGGCAAGTGCTCCTAAACTCATTTTTATTTCTGGGCTACCAAACTCCGCAGTTATTTGATTAACTTCTTTTACTAATCCTTTAATATTATCCATCTTCTCCTCCTCATTTTGCTTTCTTCGCTACTATCGCAATAGTCCCTCCAATAGCTGCAAAAGCCACAAGATATGGTAGCCAAGACTTTAGCTTATCGAACCAAGTAGCCTCTGTTACTGGTGTTATAGGTGTTACTGGAACGGCAGTTACTTCTACTGTAAATTTGTCTCCAACATGCCAGGGTATAGCCCCGCCACCAATGCCGCTAACAAGCATTTTATCGCCATAGTAAAGGTCAGCACTAGAAGCATTCAACGCAAAAGTCCCATATCCAGTAATAGCAATTTCTAAATGTGTCGGGTCTTTTAGAGTGCAGATAAGCTCTGGCTCATCATAATCGTAGTCAGGAGTAAAATATTTATCATCTAAATCCTCAAATCCAACCTTCCATTGTTCCCCAGCAACAATCTCTTCAAATCTGCCATATTTTGAATCTATCGTATGGATATAACTAGCTGGACCAGGCTTACCAATAGCTACAAAAGGTGGGTATACTTTAATCCACAGTGGTTTTAGGATATCTGGAATAGGTTCAAGTGCTTCTGCTACTGGTTTAGGAGTTGGCGGAGTTACTTCATCAGGAGCTCCTAATTGTGTTCCTAATTTGGTAGGTTTTACAAGCTTTTCTCTATACTCAGAAATTCTTCCCTTTAATCTACTAATATACTCATCAATACTTCTTGCCCAGCTTCCTGTAAGTCCTCTTCTTCTGGCAATTAAGTCCTGTATATATCCTGTTGCTGAGTTTAAATCCTCATCAGTTTGTATAGGCCTATCAACAAAATCCGATATTGAGGATATAAGTTGCGCTAAATTGCTTCCCTTCCATTCTGTTACTCTTCCCTCTAATATAGTAATAGTGTGATCGCAACGAGATTTAAGGTTTCCTGCTAATGTAGGAGAATAACTCCTTAAATACTTTAATCTATCCTCAACAGCTTTAAGCTCATCATCACTCTTAATCGGGCCTAAATAACGAGCTTCTACATCAATTACCATTCTCTCTGGTTCTTTACTCCAGATAGGCATCTCCTCTTCAGAACTTCCTAAAATTTGGTTAACTTCATTGGCTAAATAATCTAATTCTTGTGCATTATGCATTATTACACCTCCTTTAAATGTAAATATGTTCCTCGGAATTATTAAATAGATCAGAAACTACTCTTATTTCTGCTTCTTTAATTCTATTATCAGCTAACATTTCTCCTATATCTTCAAATTTAGATGCTATTCTATTCAATAATTTAGATCTGTCTCTAAGACTTTTTTCTAAATCAAATTTTTTTAATTCTCTAGCTCTAGTTGCTTTTCTTTCTAAACTTCCTGCTTCAGACAATACAACATTCATAATTTCATCTAAATCCTCAAAACTTATAGTTAATCTTTCCATTTTATCCTCATTTTACATTGACTTAATCGCTTATCCATTAAATAATTCCTTACCTCGTTAGTCCTGTCCCACGAGTAGGCAATTCACTTATTCCATATTTTGCTTTATGAGTAGCTGACCTCTCAACATTAGTTTTTGGATACCCAGCTCTTCCTACTCCTCCAATCCCGATACCTGATTCAGATGGAGAACCATAAGAGCTTCCTTTTTTCTTAACAAGAAAATATATCCCCGCACCAAGTGCGACTGCAATACCTAAAAATATTAAAATTTTCTTCAATTTAATCTCCTTATACTTTGTTTCAATCCTTTATAGTTAAATTACAGTTTACCTATTTAGGCGGCTGAGTGTTAATTAACTTAATAAACAGTTAACTACTTCTCGCCTTTGAGCTATTGAAATTAGCTCCGCTAAAGGACTATTGATTCTTGCGGAAAGGCTTCCTCAATAGTATTTTCCTTTAGCTCATTGATTTTTCATACTTTCAAAATTTCTCTCACCTTTACAGGATTCTTCCTCGCTGCTATATAAGTAGCCTGGTCCAATACCTTCTTTGCTCCAGAAATAGTTGTAGAGGCTTCTCTTTCTAAATTAGAGAGTTCTTGAGCTGTCAACAATTCTTTAACTACTGAAGGCAAATTATCTCTGAAGTATTTTAATCCTTCAGTAGATTTACCTGCAATATCTGATTCTGTGCTCTTTGCTCCCATTTGCATGTTATAAAGATTCCTCAAAATAACTTGCTCCTGTTTTAGCATATTTAATTTAGTTTTAGCTTCAGCTAATTCACTTCCAGCAAGAGTTCCCTCAAGATAAGATACAAACTGTTCAGCTTTAATTACTAACTCACTCATTCTACCTATAGGAATAGTTTCAGGAATCTTTTCTTTAGCTATTTTAGCCCGAAAAGCACTTGAAATTGATAAAACTTTCTTAACATAATCGTTGAACTTATCTAATGTTTCTAATTCAAGTTTTTCCTTCGCTCCCTTTTCTAGAGATTCTTTTTTCCTAGTAAGATACTTATCCTGCTCATATTCTCTTTTATCCGTCAGCCATTTCCAGCTTCTATTCTTTCCTTCATCGCTTTTTATTAAACCAATTTGGTTTTTCCACTTTGTAGCTAACTCACCGATAACTCTCATCATCCCTGCAAAACTATTTTCAGACCTTCTACGCTCATCTAAAGATAAAGAACTAAAAGCAACTCTTAATTCTTCTATTTGAGTATTCGCTTGATTAACTGCTCTCGTTAAAGAGGCTTCATCTTTTAAGACAACGCCCTTCATTCTATCATAGAATTCTATCGCCTTAATAACAACAGGATTTTCTACGAAGAAAATATCCTTAATCGCTGTAGGCATACCAGGAACTTGATATATCTCAGGCTGTATAGCTTTAAGGCTATTATATAGAGTAGTTAATTTAGCTATAACGGATGACTCTGCACTGGTAGGATAATTCTTAGTTATTTGTTTTAACTGTTCTAAATATCTTCTCGTTTTAGAGAGTTTGTCTTCAGTAAGTAGAGTAGTAGTAGAATATTGAGTAAGCCACGCTTTAGCATCTGATAATAATTTATCCCGTAAACTGGGTAAATAAACTGGTGATGCTAACATTGACCTTTTCTCTTCTATCTGATTTATTCTATTCTGGAGTCTTATAATTCTCTGTTCCAATACTTTTTGGAATTCTGGATTTTTGCTGGAAATTGCGTAAGAAGACTTAGCACTACTTAGCAATCTCCTTCCATAATTAGACAAAATAGATAAATCTCCACCTATAGGTATATTTAGAAATTCATCTATTTTCACGGTAATTGACTCACTTTTTGTCAATATAGACATTTCAACCTCCTCTATTTTGATTAATTGATAATAATTTTAAAATAGCAAGGGGGAGCTAAAACTCCCCCAATCTTTCTATCCAACTACTGTGGGGTCAATATTAATTAGATCCGCCATCTCATAGACAGCATGAATGTGTCCACTTGCTGCCCCAGTAGTAAACTGAATCATCCAGTCTCCTAATCCTGCTCCGACCATATTAAATCCGTAATCTTTCTGAGTTACATTTTTGAACGGAACTATCACTATACCAGCATTAGTTGCTGGTAAGTAATATCTTTGCTGAGTTTCCCTTACATACTGTGTGAAGTTAGTCGCTTTCAAAGGAGTATTTCCCAAATTATCCGCTACCTGGAAAGCAGTTACATCAGCATTACTTCTTACATCAGAGCTACTCAAGACCATTAATGCCACATCTCTAACATAAGCCCCGGTCAAGATATTCTGATTGAATCCGTAAGAAGCATAAGTCGCTGCTCCCGGTTCATACAAAACAGGAACATACCTAGGTCTCATAAGATAGTTAATGGGCTTAAAGCCATCAGCTTCGGATTCACCTTTTTCAAGATACTGAGTGTATACTACAATCGCCAGATTTCCAGAATTGATAGTATATCCTGTTCCTAAATCACTAGCACCTCCCCAAGTTATTTGGAATTGCACATTGCTCAGTCCTCTTAATGGAATACATCTGCTTAGATCATAAGCATTTCCAAAATTACTCCCCGGGTGAACACTAAACTGGATATATTTATCAGTTGCTGCCATATATCCCGCAGCTAAGGTATCTGCATATGCCTGCCCCTGGCTCTTAATATAACTGAGCCACCATCCTTCTCTTAAATCTCGCACAGAATAGAAATCAGGACTACCTGAAGATGTAAATTTCAGCGCATCCGCTATCCGTAGTAAAGTATCATCAGATTTGGGGGATGCTGAACTAGTAGCAGTGATATTTAGTGTTATTAGCACATCTATCTGTGTTACATATCCTTTTAATCTTACATCTATACTCTGCGTAGTATTGGCAGAATAAGATGCCGTTTCTACAATGGGAGTCCGTAATGGTTTCATATTTCACCTCCTATATATTTTATTTTTAAACTTTTGACATTTCTGCTAAATGTTGCTCTACTCTTTCAACAGGGTCTATTTCCTCAGGTGCTCCTAATTCTGTAGGTGCAGAAACTTCTGCGGTTTCAGATGGACCAGCATATTCTTCCTCTGCTGGTACTCTCCAGACACTGGACGCTGCTTCAGGAAGAGCTCCTAATTCAGTCTTCATTTGGCCAGCTGCTTTGGCAACTTCTAGACTTGCCTCTACTGGTTTCTTTCTTATCCCAGCTATAATATCTAATATTTTATTTCTTGCTCCATTAGACATCCAGTCTGTTAAATCATTCGCATACCATTCAGCTCTATTGAATCCTGCATCTATTGCCCCTGTTAGAGTCCCTAAAGATAAAGCTCGTGTCCCAGTATCACCTAATAGATTTCTTAACCCTCTCCAATTCTCAAATCCATAAGCTGCTCCGAATCCACCGAGAGTCCCTAAAATCTGCGTCAAGGTATCTACTTTCTTAAAGTAATCAGGAGATCCTGCATCTTTTGCTAAAGCGTGAGCTACTATATACCTGATTGTCTTAGGAATAAATTTTCCCGGTATCCCCATAAACAAAAGTAGCAAAAGCGACTGTCCTATAGGAACGTGCTTTATCTCCAATTTGTCCGTTATGGAATCAAAATACTTGTCTAAACTCATAGTTCACCTCCTATTTTTATTTTTCTATAAATAAAACTAACTTTGTCTTCCTGTCCCTTTTCCTCGGCCTCCGCCTTGCCCATACCCTGGTCCATCACCTTTGCAAGGACCTGTATTTCTTCCACCTCTATTGCCGCCTGGGAGTCCTACTCCTTTACCTCTCCCATCGTGAGGACGTTGTATTCCTCTAGGATTAACATCTGCACTCATCATTTTCACCTCCTATAATTCTATTTTTTAGTAAAATCGTTGTATAAACTAACGATTACATCTCTTTTATCTATCACCTTCCCCGCATAACTTTTAGCTCTTTCAGGCTCAGAAGTTTTATTATACCTTGCTATTGCTTCAAATCTAAAGGTTTCCTCTGGTAATAAACGATATTTATTTGTTAAATAAATACAATAAAGGTAATATAGCGTTCCTAATTCAATATTATAATCAATTTCATATAGTCTATTTCTATTAACATTTATCTTATATACTCTCTCAAGCTCATCTAAAGCAATGCCAGACAATTGCATTAAACCCTTTTCTCCACTGCTCCCATCTGGCGGATTAGGTTGAAAATAAGATTCTTGAGCAATAATGGCTAAAATACTAAAAAGATTAATATTTCTTTTGCTAGACCACTTAATTGTAGACTCAGCTATTTTGATGGCTTCAGTATCATTAATTGAAGGGTTGTAATACTTCGCTACTTGAGTTATAAAATTCTCAGTAGACCCTGGTTCTGATACTGCTGGTTTCAAAGACCTAAAAAGAAGATAGGTAATTAATCCTGTGCCACCTAAACATAAGAGAATAGTCGCAGTCTTTTTCACTCTATCTCCTTTTTAAATACTTCTTCTCCATCGCATTCAACTCTAATTCCATGACTATCAGAATGAATATTACACTTTAACCATTTATCATTATCTCGTTTCAAAATTGTAGGGACTCCTGTTATTTCGGTTTCTTGAGCTAAATTATAAGCATCATCAGATTCAATAATATCGTAGACAGGAATTTTATCTCCGATTTCTCTTTTTAAAACACTACAAGGACGACAACCTTCAGCTGATAAAATAAGTAATTTATCCTTTATCGTTTTGAGTCTCCTTGCTATAATATTCTCTCATTTTCGGACCTACACATTCTTTCATCATCTTCTGGAGTTCAGCTTTTCTTATACCTTTTCTAATTCCACATTTCATTACTATTTGCCTCATAACTTCTTGAGACTCAGTAATTTTATACTTACCTGGTCTTCTCTTGACCATAAATCCATTATGTCCAGCAACTAATTTCTTATCATTCATATATAAAACTTAAACTCCAATATGTTCTCCCTTTGTAAAAGCATCTATAATAAAACTACGCACTTTTTTCTCATATTTTACAATATATTTTATTATAGTTGTAAATCTTTCCAAATCTTCCTTATCTAATACTGTTGGTTGCTCCCCATACCTTGCGATATAATATAATTCTAACGAATCCATAACAGCATCTATATGATAATGACTGGCTGAAGAACGAGCTTTACTAAGTCTATCATTTAACTCCAAGTCCCAGATTTCCCATCTATCCATTTCATCCATTTAATTCACCTCCTTAAATTGATTTAAAAATATTATATCCAGCAATTAATTCTTTATTATCCATATATAATAGCGAGGGGGGAATAATATCCCCCCTTATAAAATTTACTTTCTCAATTTCGGTCCAACGCAGTCTACCATTATCTTCTGGAGTTCGGCTTTATGCATACCCGGCTTGATGCCACATTCGTGCGCAACATCCTTAACTTTTTTTTGCTGAGGAGTCATATCATAATCTCTTGGCAACCAAGCTATATAACTACCTCTGTTCCCACCAGTGGCATAAGCAGCATCCCTTGCTTTATATCTCGCTGGTCTCCGTTTCAATCCTGTAAACAATCTGCTACCAGATACTACCATCTGTATCACCTCCCTTTTACTATAAATATTGACTCTCAATTAAATCCACAATTTCTCTTAATTGTTCGGTATTCAATTGTTGAAGAAGTTCATAAATATCAGAAAGAATTTCTTTTTTCCCTTCTTCGGACCAAATCTCCAGAAATTCATTATAACTTCCTGTATTTCCATTATATAACCAGCCTTCATAACCTGCCCGAGTTGGAGAATATCTTTTACCAGACATTTAACTACCTATAGACAAAGACTCTACTTCTCTATCTTCTTTAACTGCTTCTTTAAGAGTAATATCTAAATCTGCTTCGTTATCTAAAAATCTTGTTGAGAATGAATCTGCGTTTACTTTTTTAGCTAATTCTCGTAGGGTCATATCCCCTTTTTGAAACTCTTTAGCTATAAGACTACATTTACCCCTGTCTTCTTTACAATATGTCTTAATCAAAATTGCTGAACTTGCTGATAAATCACAAGATTTACAGATGCTCATTTTTTAGCTTTTCTCCATTCGATAGCGCACTGCTTCATTACTGCGGGAGCTTTCTTACCTGTCTCTTTAATTTTTGCGTCCTTCATGCACTTTCCAATGAAGAGATTATACGCAGATGGAGCTCTTTTTGCTCTTCCTTCAGTCCTTCCTCTCTTTGAACCAGAAACTTCGCCAACTTTTAAGAAAGCGTCATCCGAACACACAGGAACATCTACTAAATCACCTATTGCTTTCTCTTCCTCAGGAGTCAATTTCGTTCTTTTGGCTCGGTCTAAAATCGCCATCTTCGCTAAAGTAGATATACAAGAAATATATTGTGGCATAAAAATCTCCTTTTTAGATTTCATAAAAAAAAGCCGACCTCACAAATTCACTTTTAATGAACTTGTAAAGTCGGCTTCAGTTTTCTGATCACCAAACTATTTTATGTAGAGAGGCAAGGAAGTTTTAACATTGCACTCTCTGCAAACTTACCTAATTGTCAATTATACTATTGTATACTACGAAAATATTTTGTCAAGTGGTCAACTTCTTAAAAACATTGTATATCAAAAAATCAAGTTGTCAAGCCCTTAAATATGAGGTCTGCTTGAATCCCCATCTAAACTAACTTTCCTGAATTTTGTGTCCCGCCTTAAATGGATTAACTCGTCGCCTCGCTGAATTTTAACATCTGTAACTATGTTATCACTAATAGTTAGAGTAGGTTTTAACTCGCCATATGGAACGCCTTCATTATGTAACCATTCTCTCAACGTGTCCAAAGCATCCACTCTATTATTTATAGTATAACTATTTTTACTCAAGTGTCAAGTCCTCTTATCAAAATTCGATCCCCGCCTCTCTTAATGCCTTAATTCTCCTCGCAAGTCCTATAGTTGCAGGTTCTATCTTCATACCCATTTTACAATATTTTTCCTGTTCTGGCAAACTCAACCCGCCTATAACTCCTTCTGACCACAAAATTTTCTTTCCTAATCCCAAATCGTATCCGTGGCACGGTGTAGCTAATGCTTTCTCTTCATTAACTACCAGCCCACCTTTTATAATTTCTCCTCGTTCTATATCTACGATAATAATGCATTTACCATCTAATTTCTCTTTAAGTTTCTTTGGTGGTGATTCGGCTGTAATATGTTCGTTAGACATAATTCTCACCTCCTCAAACTCTTTTCCAACTCTTTAATTCTTCTTTCGCTCTGTTTTCGCATATTATTCTCCGCCGATAAATTCCTTGTAGTTTTTCGCAACTTTCTAATCTTATTTTTCTCATAGACATGCTCCGCTCTGTACCTCTCACACTTAATTTTATTTCTTCCTATCTTTCTTACACCACCAGCTGAATTTGCCATTTTAAATTCCTATATGCTCCTCTTCTTTCTGCCCCTTTATATCGGGTTTACCTTTAGTGGCAAGATTATAAAACTTCGTAATACTTTTTGTTCCACCTTCAAACTCTACATAAGCTGGAATAGTTTCTTGTTTATTAAATTTTGCTTGCCAATATCTATGGTTACCTGCTTCTAAGATGTAATCTCCCGTTTTAGTATATATAATTTCAATAGGAATATTTATAGGTTTAACTTCGGAGGGCTTTGGTGACGGTTGGGGTTCTAATCCAGTTATTTTATTTAATGGAATATTTACTTTTATTCTTAATCCCCCACCAGATTGCTCTTTTAATTTAGAAATATCTACAAATGCTTTCTTAAACTCCTCCGCACTCTTATACTTTCTTGCCTCTTTTGCCAGAGGTTCAAGCTCTGGAGGAATTTCTGTCTCGCTTCTATGCTTCCCCCCTACAATTCTTCGCAATATCTCGTGCCTAATATTTTGCCTCAGATAAACAGAAAGTGTTTTAGCTTTAACAGGATTATAACTAATAATTCCTGCTTTTGCTAATGGTAGGAAAAATTTCTCCTTCTCACTTTTAACATCATAAGCAGGTCGTGGAAAAGATACTCCAAGCATTAAAGGTAACTTTCTTAATTTAATAATGAAGTCTATAAATTCATTTCTTACAGGCACGCCTTTCTCACGCAAAATATCTTCTATAACTTTTCTTTCTGAATTGTCTGAAGATGTTATATGCTCCATTGTTATACCTCTATATGCTCTTTAAAATCACTCTCTTGCTTTATATTATATATTCCCGATCCGTCATAATTATAATGGATAACTCGGCATCCTCTCCCATAAATGTATTCTAATGAATCTGCTTTCTTTTTTGCTACTCCATAAGTCTCAAAACCTAATCCAGGAGAATGCGCTAAAACCCGCTTACCTTCTTTACTAATTTGTTCTATCCCATATTCACTTTTTCTCAAAATTTCCCTTAATATAGCTAACTTTCGTTTATAGTCTATCCAATTAACTTTCCATCTTCTCTCTGGGGTAGGCTTACTTGTTAAACCTCTATATTTATATTTTATATCTCCTTCTTGTAAAGGAGTATATAAATCTTTGTTACTTATTAGCCAACAATTTGTAAAAGAACAAGCTATTTTTAAATCTAAATCTTTGTATCGTTTATCGCAATCTTCTAAAAAAGCTAACAATTCAGGTTCTTCATACTTTTCAATTGAGTAATAATATTGTTTCATATCTCTATATGCTCCTTCTCATCAATTATCATACTACTTTTATTTTTTGTAGCAAACTCAACTCCTGCTTCCTCTAACTTTTTACGAATTTGACGAAGGCGATGATTATACTCGGCAACTTTGTCAAAAACTTCGGGGGTATAATCGGACATTTCAGTTAAGGGTAATAAGAAATCGTGGAGTTCGTTTGCTGTTGTGAATAAGTCTTGCCACTCATCTTGCGAAGGGCAACCTTGCGTCAAACACTCTGAAGAGTAGCCTATAAGCTCTTTACAATGAGATAAAATGCAATCTTTACAAAATGTAGTCTCACCCCATACATCTTTGAATTGCTCTGTCCCACAGTATTTTGAGAGAGCTAACAATTCCGATAAATGATTCTCTAATAATAATTCAATCGTACTCGCCCACTTCAAAGTATACTGGAAAAATTTTTCTTTATCTTTTTGTAAATTTGCTGGCATTCTATACTCCTATATGCTCTTCATTGTCACTAAAAACTTTTAATATTTTCCCTTCTAATATGCTTTCACGCACCACTCCTACAATTTTATCAACTACCTTACCATTCCTGACAAGTAGCAATGTCGGGATATGTAAAACTCCATATTTTATTAATATATCTGCATTACGAGGCTCACCTGCATCAATTGCATAACAAGCGAATAATCCTTTATATTTAGTAGTCAGGCTTTTCAACATCGGAGGGATTAAATCGCAAGGTCTACACCACGCTGCCCATAAATCAATAATAGCAGTCCCTCCTGATTTTAATACACCGTTGAAAAACTCGCTACTTGTAATTTGAGATATTTTAGACATAGATTACTCCTTACTCTACTGACTCTTCACTCCCCCTGCCCCCACCTATCTCTTCCCTTATAATATTTCTAATATCATCTACCGAAATACCTCCGCCTTTAACTTCACCTGTAATAGGATTTTTACCTGTAAGTAATTTTATTGTATTTCCTAAATTCGTATTAGAAAGCTCCATACCTTTTACGAGGTATTCTATAGGGTCTTTCTTATCCCCAGCCGCCTTCACCGTATTTAGCAGCACCTGAGTTGCTAACTCTTCTGTAGTCCTTGGCATCGCTTGAGCTTCTCCGCCTCTCCCTGAAAAAGCATCGATAAGCCCTCGTATCTCTCTAACTGTATCCTTGACTCCTCCGATAATAGGATTTATAGCTCCTACTGGACCTCCGCTTCCCGGTCCACCTGCTCCCTGCCCTAATTTTGCTTTTTGTTGTGCTAAATAAGCGTCCATTTCTTTCGCTTCTTGAGGTGATAAATCAGGCAATTTTCCCCCTCCGCTTACCATAGTCCCTTGAGATTCAGGTGTTTTTTTAACTTCTGGAGCTGGAGTTTTCTCAGTCTGTGGAGCTGGAGTTTCATCTGCTACAGGCTCAGCTTTTTTATCAGGCTCTTCAGCCGCAGTTTTCTCGCCAGTAAATACATTTGGAGAAGTTTGCTGTTCAATCATTTTTTGAGTTAAAATCTTTATAGCCTCACCTAATCCTGTAAATCCATCTTTTAAGGCGCCTACTTCTGTAGAAAGTTTGCCAACATCGTTATTCACTTTAGTAGAGAACTTCTGATTATTCTCGCTTACCATTTTTATAGCACTGGCAAGCACACCAAAAACAGGAGTCTTTTTGATTGCTTCATTTAAAAGTTCTGGATTATTTTTAGGGTTCGGCTCTGGAGTTGAAACTTTCAAAGGTTCAGGGGATTTCGGGGGAGGAGTAGATTTAACTACTTCTTTCTGAACATTCTTTACTGGCTTTGCTTGCTTCTCTTTCTGGGGAATCTTTACACTCTTTTGCTTGTTATCTTTAGTTGCCTTCATCTTATCCATATAAGGCTTTATTTTCTCAAGAATATCAGGCGGTAATCCTTTCTGGCATTCTGGACAACTAAAAACGTGCTTTGCAAAAAAGTAAGGGTTATTAGTATGAACATCTTTTTTACAAACTGAATTATACTTAAACTTCTTTTCTGGCATTATTTGCCTCCTTATTTCTTTTCTCCTCTCAATCTATTCTGCTAATATCAAATTTTTAATACTATTCTTCATATTTTCTTCTATGATATATTTAACTATTTTCTCTGATTCCGAACTGATAGTAATATTTTGTTCTATATAAAGTGTTATTTCTATTTCTGCTTTATCAATTGCCTTAATTTTTTCCCCAACAAATTCTGCAATTTCTCCACCTATAAATCCCGATAGAATTGAAGGAGAATATCCAAGTTTCTCTAATCTATCCTTTTCATTTCCCAGTTCCCTTTTAACCTTTTTCAAAACTGCTTTCTTTATATATGTCTCAAATTTATCCCATATAAAATCCTCTAATTTTTTCACTTATCTCACCTCTTTAAATTTTAGATATTTTTATATATGTGGCCCTTCTTTCTCTCCAAACGGTTTCCATTCCTTTCCATCTCGTATCACATATTTTTTATTTCCTCTCTCATCTTTTTCCATTTTTATCAGTGTGCATTCTTCACCTACACAAGTTTTTGCCGCTTCTGCTAATTCTGTATCAGTCATAGAGGTTAAAACTGCCTGCCTAATTTCTTTCTTTTGAGGCAAATTATCCATTGAAACTTTATCTCTTTCTATCTGACGCCAGGCATCAACTAAACTGATATTATACTTATCAAGAATCCCTCTAACTTTAGCATCTCTTTTCTCCTGTTCCTCCTTTTCCATACTATCCCTTACTTCTTTAGTGATAGGATTTAATTTCTCTAATATTATATCTACTTTAGTTTTCTTTGGCTCTTCTTTTTTGACTTCCTCGGTGGTCTTTTTAATTTCTTTTTTCTCGGTAGGCTTTTCTTCTTTGGGTATCTTAACTACTTTTTCAAGATCCGCTATCTTAATTTTACATTCTTTTAGACTATCACAAGTTTCTTTGTAATTACTCATAGCACCTAATTGAGCCTGTAGAGTTTTTATCTCATCTTTTTGGCTCTTTACTGTATCCGTCAATTCTTTTTGCTCTTTCGCCTTCTTTGCATCCTCTTCCTGTCTGCGACGCTCTAGTTCCCGATTGTTAAACTCCTGATTCACTGTAGAAGAAACAGCTTTACCAACTTCTTTTTTCACCTCTTCTATAATTTTTGAAATATCAAAACTTTTAGGTTCTTTCCCTTCATCAGGCATCTTTCCCTCCTTGATATTATTTTTTATCTTATCTATCTTATCAGATAAATCAACTTTTAAAGGTTCTATTACCCCTTTCTTTAATTCTTCCGTTATTTTAGTTATATCTTCTGGAGTTAAAGGCATATTTACCTCCTCAGGTTTTGTATTATTAGGCTCGCTATTAGGCAAGCTCAATTGAATCTCTTTAATATCTGGTGAATTCTTTGTTTTTTGCTTATCTTCTCGCTGTCTGATAGTTGAAAGAGCTTTTCCTTTATTCCTACTTATATATGAACGGCTATACCCATATTTTTCTAATAGCTCTTTATATTTTATATCTTTATTTTGTCCTATAACTTTAACAAACTTATTAAATTTCTCTTGTAATTTCTCCTTAGTTTCTCCCTTCTGTCTTCCCTTCAATTTCTACCTTATACCTCACTTATCATACCCCAATAATATAAGCAAATAATTTACTTTTACTTATTTTTAATTTCAATATACACGAAAAAATAAAAAAGTCAAGTGTTTATTTACTCTTGACTTTTTTTATTCTTACTATATAATAAAAATGGTAAAAGTCAAGTAGTATTAATCAAAAAATTTATTTATAAGGTTGACTTCGGATAAAATACATTGAAATTAGGCGATTCTGAAGCCTCATTTTTCAAAAAGGTATAATAATACCACTTGAGGTAAAAGAATTGAAATTTGAGCTGAAAGTGTTCATATTTTATCAGGTTTTTAGAAAAATTTTAGAGGAGGTTAAGGTGAAACATTACGAAGGTGAAAAATGGGAATTTGATGACGAGAAATTAACACCGCTAAAAGCAATAAAAAAAATGTGCCTTCAATGTATGTGTGGAGATTATAATGCAGTAAAAGAATGTGGTGATTTAGATTGTCCTGTCCACCAATATAGACTTGGACATGGATCGAAAATAAAAAAAAGAGAATTATCAGAGGAAGAGAAAAAAGTAAGATTAGAAAATATGCGAAGAGGAAGAGAAAAAATAAAGATGCAAGTTAAGTAATAAAGGAGGCAAAATAAATGTCTAACAATCATGAAAATCCACCTCACCCTAAACTAAAAATTAAGCTAACTAATGGAGAGGTCCTGTTCTTCGGAGATGCTCAGATAAGTATTACACCCAATGCAGCTTTTCTTTACGATAGGGAGAGACCAAATACTACGAGAATATTCCCTTTTGCTAATATAATTGAACTGGAAATTCCCGGTAAAATGATATTGTCAAAGATACAGAAACCCGGGATAGTGTGAGAAAAAGATGCGAATGAGCACTAAATACTTAAAGCGAAGAAGACCAAAGATAATTGAAGCAAGAAAAAAAGGAGCAACTTATTCCGAATTAGAAAAAAAATTTGGGGTGAGCCCTAATTACCTCAGCAAACTTTTCAAAGCAGAAAAAATTAACTCTAACGACAATTTAGAAGAATTAATTATGGAATTAACAGATGATGCAGTTGAAGCGAACAGATTTTATTTAGCTTTATGTAATGCTATTCAGTTTCATATACCTAATTTATGGAAAGATATTACAGAAGAAATTTATAATAAAATTAGAAAAAAGGAGGTGAAGTAAGATGAAGATAGCAAGTTTTTTGGGAGTAAAAGTATTTTTTGTGAATCTTTTAATTTGGGCATTAAAGAATAGTTGGATAAAGTTTGAATGGGACTTACCTGGAAAACAAATCTTATGGACAAAATTGACTTCAGCTTTTGATGACAATCACATAACAGATGAGGAGATAATATTGGTCCTAGAAGAGTTAAAGAATGAGACAACGAATACTATAGGTGATAGTGTGATAGATGCTCTTATCTGGGCTGTGCAATTGGTGTCCCCTATAAATTGGGACCTCAGCGGAAAATGGGAAAACTATTGGAAGCCGATAGTAACGACAGCGAAAGATGGTAAGCTCACGAATATTGAAGTGGGAAGTCTTCTCGAAACATTGATAAGATGGTAGAAATATATAAATAGGGGGAGAAATTTATCTCCCCCTTTACTATCCTATAATAAAATGGATAAACAACGCATATTTTCCTTAATTGAAGATACTATTATATCAGGGCTGGCTTTTCTAATTACGCTTATGATAATTTGTATAATTAGCTTTACCACTTTGATTGACAATTTCTATTCACGAATAAAAAGGAAGAAATAAATTAACCCCGCATAGCCGAAAACTATAAACTATGCGGGGCGTTGTTATCCTTATTAGATCCCTCTAAATTTGAGAATTGAATCTTCACATTCCTTAAAATCTGCAAATGCTGTTATAAATTCCGCAAATTTAGTTATTAACACAAAATATGTTTTATCACTACAATTATACAGATGCTCGTAATAATCTTTATCATCTTTTCCCTTCCAACTTATTCTAATTTCTCCCATTTATCTCAACTCCTCTCCTATCAAATTTTCATTTTCCTGATTTGTTCCCATAATTTAATATTCTCGATAGATATTCTCTTCTCATAGCCACATTGCCTGCACCTATATAAATAATACTTCATACTATTATTATCTCTTTTCACCCCTGCTAATGTATCAGCCCAAATAATCTTTTGTTTCTCACCAGTTAAGCCTACAAACCTAAAAGATAGTTCTCCGCATTCTGGGCATATAGATACTCCCCCTTCTTGTAAAGCCTTATTATGCCTCCTTATCTGTTCCATTTCTTTATTTTTTTCATCTTCTGTTTTTTTCATCTACTTTACCTCCTTCTTAAATGCCTTTTCTGCTACTTCCTTCACTTCACTATATTGACCTAAAATTTTATCTATAACACCCGCTATATTTCTTAAATCCTCGACTTTAAGTATGCATTCTTCACTAATATCAAAACCTGTTATCACCTTATTATCATCAACTTTTATAACTATATATCCGCCTCCTGTAAAATATTCAATCCTATATGTAATCCACTTTGCTTTACCTAACTTGCCAAACTTTATTTCTTGATTTGTAAGCTCATAATTACAACCTTGATACATTTATCTTACCTCCTCCTTCGGTAGCTTCACCTTCCTACTAAAGCAAACTTTTTGGAATCCAGAGTATTCTTCTATTCCAACTTCAATAATCCTTCCCTCCTCTAAATCCTGTAGTAACTCTTTAAGATAATTCCGAATTCCTCTTTTATAATTTTCTTGCTCTATTTCAGGAAATTTAATAACTTGCATTATATTCCTCCTTCTCTAAAAATCTTGTGAGAAACTAAAACTTATTCTTCCGTTATCTACTTCTTCATTATCAGGAAAAAAACTTTTTGAATAACTAATATTGTAGTTTAAAAATTGAGTCCCCCAGGAGTAAGAAAATACAGAATCTATAATATCCGTATTGAGGTCTTCTGTTGCATTAAAACTAAAATTATGCCACCAGTCTATGTCCAGCTGAATTGGTCTATCCTGCTCTAACTCTACTGATACTCCATAGTCAAGTTTCAAAACTTTTATTCCTTCATCCTCTGCTATTTGCTCATCCTCTTTATTTCCAGTTTGCTCATCTTCAGAAAATTGCTGATTACCATTTGTCTCTGCCTTGACAATTCCTATATTTAAAACTAACATGCTTATCATTACTAAAATACTAATTATTATTCTTCTCATTTTTATCTTTTCTCCTTTTTATATATTTTTTTCTTTCTTACAATTTAACTTTTTGCTCTTCTAATCCAAAAAGTCTATGGATTGGTCTAATCACGCTGAATTGTTGAAAATTTACTTGCATTATTTTCTCTTTTTAGTTGCTCACCCAGGCTCCGATAGTCTGGGTGAGCATAGATATTATTCTACTTTGGACTCTGATGCCGTTCTTGATTCTGTCGAGCATAGAAAGTTACAGTTACTTTGAATTTATCATTTTCATGATTTGGACATGCTCCACACGGCATAGAGATACAGAGAGCTACATTTCTTTTCATCCCTGGATTCAGATTACCTAATTCAAGTCCCGGATAGAATTTCCATTTCAGATAGCTGGGCACTCCATCCACCTTTACTGTAATCGTAACTGGGCACTTTCCCGAATTTTTGACCCACCAGGAGACACAAAGAGTTTCCCCTGGTTGAATATTCGGGTCAAAGTAGAGTGTTTTTACAGTTGAAATATCCACTGAACCAACATTCCCGAAAATGGTTGTAGTTTCAGTGTCTGTCCATCCGCAGAATGGTTTCGCACCTGGTTCTCTCGCACTTGCTCCTACTGCTAATCCCATTACCATTAGTCCTGTTAATAAGACTATGAGTAATTTTTTCATCTTTTCTCACCTCCTTTCACATCTATATAGTTTCAATCCCTTATAGATTATATCAAGTTTCACTTTTTTCTCCTCTCTACATTCCAATACGGACTTTTACATCGTGGGCATACAATCACTTCCTCTTTACGAGGTATCCATTTATAACCACAACGCTTGCATTTTAATTTAGGTATTTTAATATTATTTATCTTAATTTTTGGTTTTTTCTTTTTTTTCGTTTTTAAATGGAAATAATTTAATTTCTGTCTGATTCTTTCATAAGAAGTATTAAATATATTTCCAATTTCTCTTAAAGTTCTACCTTGCTCACAATGATTTTCTAATTCTTCTTTTTTCCATTTATGAGGTTCAATTTTATACTCTTTTCCATAATGAACGAAATAATGACAATTTCTACAAAGGATTTGAATATCATTTATAGTTTCTGCAGGATATTTTTTATGATGAGCTTGGAGGCCATATAAATTTCCACATCTTTCGCATTGATGATTATCTCTTTCTAAAGCGAGTTGTCTTAATTTATTCCAAGTCATTCTTCTTCTTTTCTAAAAACTCATCTCTCTTTCCTATGTACCCACAATGCCTGCATACCATTTCATTAGTTTTAATCCTTACTACGATATTCCTGCTATCACATTTTGGGCACTTTGGACTTATCTTCTCCATCTGATCTGCCTCCTTTAAAATTTTATTTTATTGACAAAGACACAACGCCTAAAAAGATTAAAAGACCAATGCATACTCCTATCACTATTCCAAATACTATATCCTCTTTTTTCGTTCCCATTTTTTCTGCTGTGCCATCAATTATATCTTTAATCGATTCCCTCCATAGAAAGATATACCCGAAAAATACAGCTAAACCCAAACTTAAGGAACTACAAACAAACTTCATTTTTTTTAGCCTCCTTTCACATTCATATATTATTATACACTATATTTTTAAAGTGTCAAGTCCCTATTCTTGACAATTTATCTAAATACTATATAATGTTAGCAAATGAATAGTTGGTTCAACTTACTTTTCAGGATACAACTTGTTATAGATTTTATAACTTATATAATTCGTAAAATTTTCGGAGGGTGATACTTTGAAATTTAGAAGTTGGATAGAACTTGTTATTGGCGGAGCTGTCGGCACAGCAGGAATATTTCTTGCTAAATATTTTTATAAGAAAATAAAAAAAGGCAAATTTGATAAATTCTTAACGCCTGAAGAAAAAAAGAACCTTATAGAAGCAATAGAAGAATTTTTAGAAGATATAAAAGGAAATGGCGATGAAACTACAATTCAAAAAAACGAAAAGTCGCAGTGAATATTGGGACCAAAATATCCATACTAAAGACGGGGATATTATTGAGGTAGATAGCTATACTACTCAGAATCTGCTTAAATATTTCCCTGATAATTTTAAGAAACTTGAAGATATTCCAGCAACACTAACCTACGAACCGCAGTTTACCTTCCTAAAACCTAAGAAAAGATTAAATAAACTTAGCTTCTCTTACTTTTACGATACTCCAAAATCCATAGTAACTGTATCTTTTATTATCGTCGCCCAAAATCAGATAAAAGCCTTGAGAGACTTAGGATACGAAGTAGAAGAAAAAAATATAAGTTTCATAGATAAGCCTATAATTGAATCAAGGGGTAATATTGCTATCGTTCACCCCCTACTGCTCATACTGAAAAGTAAAGAGTGGAATCAAATACTTGAAAATTTATATAACCGATTTAGCTATGTAGTAGCTTTCGACGTCGCTGATACCACGGGCATTAACAAAAAATATGTTAAGATACTTAATGACCCCCGAATTGACGCTATCATAGTTCCCTCCCAATTTTCTTATAATGCTTACCGAATGAGCGGAGTAGTTAATAGAATTCTCATTATTCCTCACGGAGTTGATAAAAATTTTAAACCTCCAGAAGAAAAACAAACGGGAAATCCAAAAGTTTTAACAATTTGTCCTCATTCAGAATTGCGAAAAGGAGGAGATCTATTCTTCGAGGTAGCTAAGAAATTCCCAGATGTAGAGTTCATCTTTAAAGGAGATACTGAAAATAAATTAGCGAATGTAAAAATAATTAAAGACTTCTTAACTGAAGATAACCTTATAAAACTTTATCAATCTGCGGATATATTTCTATACGGGTTCAGGGCAGGAGCTTTCGAAATCCCAGTTTTGGAGTCCCTTGCCTGCGGTTTAATACTAATTGCTACTGGTTGGGGATGCATTTTAGACTATGCTAACCTCCATAATTCTTTACTCTCTGGCATAACTTCCTACTCCAAGATATTCTTCCCTGAAAATTTTAATAATGGCTATGGAGCAGAACCTAATCTAAACGAACTTATAGCTCTTTTAAGATATTCATTAGATAATTTTGATAAATTAAAAAAGCGGGCTTTAGCAACTTCAAAATATATAAGAAACAAGTTCAGCTGGGAAAACGCAGCCAGATTATTCATAAAAGATTGCAAGGAAATTATAGATGAGACTATTATTTAAGTCAACGAAAAGTAGAAGTGAATACTGGGATCAAAATATTCATGTAAAAAACGGAGATATTGTCAATGTAAGTGACGCTACTGCGAAAGACCTGATGAAATTTTACCCCGATAATTTCCAGGATACAAAAAATTTAGCCTCCGCAACTGTTACATATATACAGTCAAAAACACACGATAAGATTGCCTCAGAGCTTGAACATTTGACGCCTCATATTGAAAATTCGGCATACCTAAAAACAAAGAGACCGAAAGGTGATTTAGCTTTTACCTATTTCTATGATATTAAAAGTGGTTATTCATTTGCTATCGTAGCCCGAAACCACATAAGAGTTTTGAGAAATTTAGGATATAAAGTAGAAGAAAAAGACCTTTCCCTACTAAAAAATCCATTATCTTTCCAGCGTAATCATTTTTGTATAGTCCATCCAATGGGATTTACAGCGATGGTTAGAAATTATAGCTGGGACATAATTATAAAATCACTTTCAGAGTCCTTTAGATACATCGTAGGCTTTGAAGTAGCTGATTCCACCGAAATAAATCAAAGATATATAAAATGGTTCAATAATCCATCAGTAAATGGTATATGCGTTCCTTCGCAATTTTCTTATAATTCCTTTAAGTTAAGTGGGATTACAAATAGAGTATTTGTCGTTCCTCACGGCATAAATCCTCTATTTAAGCCTAAACCTAAAAAAGATGGAGAAATAAGGATTATTAGCTTTCAAATGCATTCAGGATATAGAAAGGGATTAGATATAGTATTAAAAGTGGCTGAACACTTTCCTAATGTAAAATTTATTATAAAAATAGATAAAAATGTCTTCCCTGTAGTTGAGGAAAAACTTAAAGATAAAAAGAATATTATTCTTTTTGGCGATATATTACCCGAAGATAAACTCGTAGAATTATATCAATCCTGCGATCTCTATCTTAATCCTTACAGAGGCGGAGCCTGGGAGCTACCAACAAGTGAGGCTATGGCTTGCGGTCTTCCGATAATTTCTACTGGTTGGGGATGCGTTCTTGATTATGTTAATATTCATAATTCTTTATTAGCGCCTGTTACCAAATTAGCACGGCTTTTTAGTGAGGATAATTTTCATTCTGGATTTGGTGCAGAATTAGACTATAAAGACTTTGTATATTTACTTGACTATGCTCTTTTGCATTTTAAGGAATGTAAAGAAAAAGCATTAGCTGTATCGGAGGAAATAAGAAAGAAATATACCTGGGAAAATGCTATGAAGCTATTTATTGAAGATTGTAAAGAAATTATGGCGGAGGATTAGATGAAAAAAGCCATTGTTACATTAAATATCAATGTTTCTATGTTAATTCACTTCTCTAAACCACTTTTTCTGCTATATGCTACCAAGGTTAAGGCTGATTATGTGGAAATCAACGAGCCAAAGATAAAACATCCTATTGATCCCATGCTGGAAAAATATCAACTTTATGATTTATTAGATAGATACGAACGCATAGTTTTTTTTGATGCGGATATTTTAGTGCAACCCAGAACTCCTAACTTATTTGATATTGTTCCATCTGAGAAGATAGGCGCAGTTTATGATAGCCCCGATAACAATGAACACAACAAAAATCGTATGGAAAATGTAATGTCTATACAAAAAATATTAGGAGATATTAACTGGAGAGAAGGATACATTAACTCAGGAGTCATTGTTCTATCCAAACAACACCGTAACATATTTACCTACGAGATAAAACTTGACAAGATTTCTCAATGCGGTATGTTAGAACAAAATTTAACGAACTATAAAATTAGAAAGCATAAATTCCCCATTTTTAAGTTAAATAATAGATTCAACAGGATAGCGTTCGGAAACTTGGAAAGATTTCAAGATGAAACTGGTAACCTCGTAGATGTCTTACATTTTGCAGGACTATCCAGAAAAATAGATTTGATGGAGAAATTCTTTTATAGAATTTGCGCGGGCAGAAAGAGAGGATTAGGTGATTAAATATTCCATTGCTACTACTGTCTGGCTCGGACTTGGTAAATTCTTCAACCTTTTGGAAAGTATTAAAAAATTTACTAACCTTGAGGATAAGGAAATTATTGTTATTAGTAATCATGACCCCAATAATCCTGATTATAAAGGTCGCATGGAAAAATTAAAGGCGATAAAAGGTATAACCTTACATCTTATGGGCTATAATTCCTTATTTACCAGAGCAACAAATAAAGCTATAGAATTAGCTAAAGGCGAGTATATCTGCGAAATTAATCCTGACTGCGAGATATTAGAAAAGGATTGGTTAGAAAAGATAGTCTCCTGTATGGAAGAGCATAAAGCAGGAGTAGCAGGAGTAAAACTCGTTAGAGGCGGATTGATAATGCACGCAGGAGCAGCAGGAAGCGGAATGCATATAGGATTGAATCAACCTGAAAATGAGTATAACCAAGCCAGTAAGGTTGAATGGGTAACTGGAGCTTGCATAGTGTTCAAGAAAGAAGTAGCAAAAAAGATAGGAGGCTTTCCTATGGGACCAAATAATGCCTGGGGGCATTTCGGTAGCGATAGAGAATTTTGTAGAAACGCAAAAAAAGCTGGCTACCAAGTAATTTATTGTCCTGTGAAAGTTGGACATTTATGGGGAAGGAGTGGGGAGTGAAACTGCACCTTGGTTCTGGTAGTGTTCATCTTCCTGGCTATATTAACATAGATGCTAACCCTGCTATCGGTGCAGATATGGTGCTTGATTTGACAAAACCCCTACCTTATGATAATAATAGTATTGAGGAAATAATTTCTTATCATTTTGTAGAGCATCTCAACGGAAATGATACTAATAAACTATTTTCTGAATGCTACCGAGTGCTTATTATAGGAGGAGCACTAATTACTGAATGCCCTGATATATTAGAAATCTGTAAAGCCTTTGTTTCTGGTAGCTATTCCGAAAGATACCTCTCCTATCGGGGAGGACCTGCACTCATTACCCATATTTATGGATTAGGCTCGAATCAGTGGGAATATCATAAAAACGGATATGATTTAGAGAGACTAAAGAATACCTTAAAACAAGTTGGATTCAAAAATTTCGTTGAAGAAGAAGCGAATAAGGTAATAAAAGATTATCAAATGCCTGCATTAAGATTAAAGGCGACAAAATGAAATTTATAGAAGACTATAGAGACAAATATAAAGGCAAAGAAATTTGGATTATAGGAACTGGACCAAGTCTTGACGATTTTCCTGAGGATTTTTTTCAAGATAAGATAACCATTGCTCTCAATTATTCTATTCTGGCTTTTCCTGACATTGCCTCTAACCCTGACCATTATGCCCACGCTGGAGATACTTGTCTTGGAACTTTATTTAAACTACATCGTCCTGACCTTTTTAAAAAATGTATTTTCTTATATCCTCTTTTTGGCACTCTTAATTCTGAATGGCTTGGAAAATACCAAGACGACCCTATCTATATGCGATTTAACAATATATTCGGCACCAAAGAAAGATTTGAAGGTGTAGCTAAATGTATAATGGAGAAAAAACAATGTGCCTATATAGTTGAGGGAACTTGTACTCATTCTGCAATAGAAGCAGCAATCGTTCTAGGAGCTAACAAAGTTACCTTAGTAGGATGCGAAGCAAAATGCGAGAAATATAAAGCGCATGCTCAGAAAAGAGGAATGTGGTTTTTATATGAAAAGACTGGAGAAGAATATTCAGAAGCAGCGCAAAAAGGAGAAGAACCAGGATTTCTAAGATATAAAAATGGCACACTTTGGTTAGCAGAGGCTTTTAAGCCTTATGGCATAGAAATTCAGAGATATTATTACGGTAAAGGATACGAAAAAATTATATAATCCCTTGACAAATATTTCTTTTTTTTTAAAATATAAAATGGGGTGTGAGGGGGAGGTGATTAAATGAAGCCTAATTGTCCAAGATGTAATAGCACAGAGTTAAGAGCCAAGAAAGAGAAGTCTCTTATTACTTGTCGTCATTGTGGTTATAAAGCTCACTGGCGACAGTTCTTCCCGGGAACGAAAGAAAGGAAAGAAGTTGAAAAATTATTCAAAAAAGGAGAATTAGAAGGAAAAGAAGTTATCGCAGTTAAACAAAATAAATAAAGGAGGCAAAATAATGCCAGAAATAAGCACGGTTAAAAATATGTTTACAAAGATGAAAATAGAGAGACGGATTAAAGGTAATAGAATTATAGGAACATTAGGTTTTAGACAACACTATTCTTCCCATCCATTTAGACACGCCTGGGATTTATGTGGGCATCCACTTTATTGGTGGGTGATGAAGATGGCAGTAGAAACAAAATATTTAGAGAAAATATTGTTATGGACAGAAGATAAAGAAGCTCAAAAGGTAGCAAGAGAGATGTCGGACAAGTTCGTAATTTTTAATAGAACAGTGGAAGAATGCAAGGAACCAATGTGGGAATTTGTAGATGACTTAAAATCTATCAAATCGAGAATCAACACCCAAAAGAGTTGGATAGAGAGAGATAAAGAAATAAGAGCCTTGCTTGGTTTCGAACCTACTTTGATGGTAAATTATGCAGCGAATCAGCCGTTAGTAAGGCCAGAGAATGTAACTAAACTCATAGAAAAATACTTTGAAGATGATACAGCGGAGAGTGCGAGGATGATGGTAAAAACCGAATTTAAGACAGTTTACATCAGACACCCAAAATATCCAGAATATTTTATACCTTATTTTGATATTCAATGTTCTTCCAGACAGGAATTGTTCGATACTTTTTTCTATGCAATGCCAAATATTGAACCATATAAAGGGAAGATACATAGTATGGCGCAGAGAACAGTAGGGGTTGAAATAGGAAAGGATGAGTATGCAGATATACATAATGAAGATGATTTAGCACTTGCAGAATGGAAGTTAAAACAAAGGTTAGAGAAAAAGTGAATGAGCGAAAGATTGGGATTGATGTCAAGGGAATTTCACCTTTTCTTTTTATCCTTCCTATCCTTATCGGGATAGGAATTTTCGGCTATGGTTGCTTTATATATGTTCTCGGATTAAGTTTTTTCAAAACTAATATGCTTAAACCAAGAGTATTTGTAGGATTAAAAAATTATACTTTTTTGCTCTTTGAATCCAAGTATTTTCTTACTGCACTGACACATACTTTTTATTATGTTCTCTGGTCAGTTCCTCTTAACCTTTTTATAGGACTTGCTCTTGGTTTTGCAATGCACAGTAAGATCAAATATGGCTCTTTCTTTAGATTCACTTATTTAGTTCCCTGGGTATCATCAGGAGTTATAGTGGCTTTAATTTTTAAATATGCTTTTAATACTCACTATGGAATTGTGAACTGGATTTTATATAATTTAGGATTTGAAAAAATAAGATGGTTTAGCACAATGAAAACAGCAGTTCCAGTAGCTGCGCTAATGGGAGCTTGGAAAGGGATGGGATTTGCGATGATTATCTTTTTGGGAGCAATAAACGCTGTGCCAAAAAATTTAATTGAATCAGCTTCTCTTGAAGGAGCAAATACTTTACAGATAATTCGCTATATAATGCTGCCATTAATAAAACCCACTATTTTCTTTTATTTAGTAATTTGCTTTATAGGAGCATTTCAGGTCTTTGATGCAATTTTTATATTTATGCAACAATCTCTCGCTACTAGCGCTGTAGGTTTACAAGGTTCTATTCTTACATCTGCTTATTTTACTTATGTCTTAGCATTTGAAGGTCAGCAATTTGGAAGAGCAGCTGCTATGGCACTGATAATGTTTTTCATTATGCTAATAGCTATTCTTATCCAGAGACATTTTATAGGAAGAAAGGTAACTCCACTATGAAAAAATATTTTACTACTCTTAGATATTCTACTCTAATTCTTTTTTCCGTAGCATCCCTATTTCCTTTTTATTGGATGATAATGACGGCATTCACTAAAGCTGAATGGATTGCAAGTCCTACAGTTTTTCCTATTCCTCCGCATTTAGATTCCTTTAAAGAGATTCTACTCTATTATCCATTTTTTAGGTGGATTCTAAATACTTTTATAATTGCTATATTAGGGACTTTAGGAAATTTGTTCTTTGCATCGCTGGCTGCTTTTAGCTTTGCTTGCCTTCGTTGGAGATTTAGAGATTTGATTTTCTATATGCTACTTCTGACGATGATGCTACCTGGATTTTTGATGGTTATTCCTCAATTCTTCTTAATGGTTAAAATAGGTTGGATGGATACTTATTGGGGAGTATTCATACCTGGTTGGTTTTCTATCTTTAGTGTATTCCTTTTGAGGCAATACTTTTTTAGTATTCCTCACGAGGTGTTAAACGCTGCCAGAATTGACGGAGCAAATTTATGGCAAATATTTTGGAGAATAGTTATGCCTAATTCTAAGAAAGTTTTAATGGCTTTATTTGTTATAAGTTTCTTAGGTAGATGGAATGAATTTTTTTGGCCTTTAATAATTATAAAATCACAAAAAATGGAAACTTTAGCTGTGGGAGTAGCAGGATTAGGAGGAGACTTTTCAGTTGATTATAATCAAATAATGGCGGGATCTGTTTTATCTCTAATTCCTATTTTCGTTCTATTCATCTTTTTATCTAAGTATATAAGTAAAGGATTACGAATGAGAATAACCTTTTAAGGAGGGTAAAATGTTCAAAAAGTTAGTAGTAGGACTGGTAATGGTAAGTCTAGTGTTAGGCTTATCGGTCATGGCAAGTGCAGAAAAAGTAAAGATTAAATTACTATGGGGAACAGAAACAAGACAAATACACTCTGCAGTAGAGACAGCTTTTGAAAAAGCATATCCAAATATCGACCTGGAGATTATTGCAAAGCCACCTGCACAGAGAACGGAACTCATTCAAACATGGGCAGCAGCTGGACAGCTTCCTGATATTTTCTCGGCTGGAGTCGGCTGGAGAATGAAGGGATATGTAGATGCGGATATGATACTTCCTTTAGATAATCTTATTTCAGAACTGAATTTCGACACCTCTGTTTTTGCTGACTGGAGTTTGAAAGTAATGTCGGCAAATGGAAAACTATATGGTTTACCTTTTTCAACGAGCTTTAGAGGTTTTCTTAACTATAATAAGAAAATCTTTGATGAAGAGGGAATTCCTTATCCAACTGCTGATATGACCTGGGATGAACTGGCAAGTTTGGCAAAACAGCTTACAATTAAAAATGAAAAAGGAGAGACAACTCGTTATGGTATTTTCGCTAAATGGCCTCAAGTTGATTTGTTCTGGATATTTGGTGGAAGAGTAGTAAATGATGAAAAAACAGAAATGCTATTTGGACACGAAGCTTACATAAAAGGAGTGCAGTGGTATCGGGATTTAGTCGACCAGGGAGTGCTAATGAGCAGGCAGGCTTTTACTGATTGGGGAGGCTCAAAACCGAAGCTCTTCTCTGAAGAAAAGTTTGCGATGATAATCACTGATATAGGATACGGAGGAAACTTCAATAAAGCTGACATAGACTTTGATGTAGTAGCTTGCCCTCGCACTGAAAAAAATTGCGGATTTCCTTTTGGAACAGGTGAATTCAGTATTGGATACCAATGTAAAAATCCGAAGGAAGCTCTTCAGTATATCATCTGGTGGACCACGAGTGTAGATGCGATGGAAATATGGCAAGAATATCATGGAGACAACGGCTCACCTCCTACTTTAGAGGCCCTTAAAGAACCTTTTGCTAAAATTGCCGAAGGAAGAAAGCCAGCAAACTGGAAGGCTGTCTTTAATGTAGTGCCTTACGGAGTAGATGCTGCACCTACTTGGGAAGGCTGTGTAGAGATAATAGGGAAATACAACGATGCGGTAATGGACGTAATTCTTGGGAATAAACCTGTATCATATCTAATTGAAGCGGAGGCGGAATGTCAAAAAATGTTAGATGAGCAAAACAAGAATAAATAATATTTTATAAGTAAAAGGGGAGGGTTAATTACCTTCCCCTTTTTTTAATGGAAATGAAATTAAAAATTCCTAATTTATTGTTTTGATATAAATTTAGATAGAGACGACCTATTAGAAGCATCGTCTCTATCACTCCTTAAAGAGGAGTCGCACACCTCACCGGACCAAACCTGACCGCACCATAGCCGACCCCACCAGACTCAACCTTACCAGACCAAACCACACTCTACCACACCGTATTACTTAAATTTCTCTACAGCCGAACTAAATAGACGCAATGCCCACTGCCATTTACCTGCTACTTGTTGGACCTCTTCCATTTTACTCAAATTAGCAAGCCAAGAGAGAAAAACTTTAATTCTACTTTTATCAGTAAGCAAAGTTTGACAGAGAACAAACATATCCTCCAAATCATCTGTGCTAAAATCATCTCTCTCAATGCATTGAACTATTTTATACTTCAACATTGACAATGCTTTTTTAGTTCTTTCATCTATCATTTTCTACTTTTTCTTCTTTTTATTTTCCTTGAATTCTACAACTTCAAATCGCCCAAAGCGAGGCTTATGGTCTCCAATAGAATAAAACCGACCAGCATTAACAAGAATGTTTTTGAGAGTTTCTAATGGAATTTGGTCATCTAAAACCAAAACATTAAATTCAGCTTCCCATCCTTTTTTAAATGCAGGACGCCTTAACCAAACCATAGCACCTGTTCTTGGGGGAATTTTACCCCATCTCTCATCAACATAATCAACTTTTGTTTTAGCTGGAATAAAAGGAATCTTATCAGGTTCTACAATTATTCTTGCATTCATTAATTTTTTATAGTTTTTCATTCCGCCTCCTTTGACTGGAAAATCACTCCCGCTCAGTTTTAAACTAGCTTCAATATGTTCAGCTGGAATATAACAACCAATTTCAGAATCTCGATAAACTGCCTTTTCTACATCTTTAGAATAATCAATTTCACCACTTTTGCGATTATTTTCTTCTTCCTCAGATTCAGGTGGACGTCTATGTTGAAGCAGATCAGAAGTCCCCCGAATTTTGACATTAACGATTTTAGGCATTTTAGCCCTCCTTTTATTTTTTGAAAGTAAGGCTACCAAACCTTACCTCACCATAACTTACCGAACTTTAACCTATTCCTCCCCGAAGGGAGTTCCCCACTGGACCGGACCCCACCATACCCGACCTCACCGGACCCTACCCAACCACACCTCACCCTACCTTACCTCACCATAAATATATTTCTTTAATAATTTTCTTGTTTTTGAACTATCCAGATGACTAATAATACAATTTCCTACTCTTAAAACATTTATTCCATTCATCTTACATAACTTATCTTTTCGCTGGTCCCTACCTATTTGTTCACTATTTGTAAAATGAGCCATACCATCAAGCTCAATTATACAAGCTAATTTATTATGTCTATAAATGACAACATCCCCGTGTCCATACCGCCAAATACTTTTATAATAACTACTTTTTGGCTCAGGGACTAATTTTCTTAACGGAATTTTAATTTTAGAATGTATTCTCGGAAAATTAGCAATTAAATAGAAGTATAATCTATTAATATTCTCCTCATCGCCTTGTATTTTTTGCATTTATTTCACTCCATCTATATTTCTTAAAAATCTTTTCCCAATTTTCAAACATCTGATTCTTTGTTAATCCCTTATCTTCAGGGTCATAACCTTGACCATTCAGCTCATAAGATTCAGCCTCTCTATATAACCAACAGTATTTTATTGCTTCTTCAGCCCCTCTATAACCTTTTCCTACAAGTGGCCACATTGCCCATTTTATCAACTCTCTTATAAAATAAGGCATAATTAAATCTTTCCGCTTTATTTTTGACTTCATTTCTTCTTTTTCACTGGAGCTAAAAGTTATTTTTTTCTTCATTTCCGCCTCCCTAAATTTTTTATTCCAAAATAAATAGCTGCAGCTATAGCTAAACATCCGATTAACATAGCCCAGTTCATCTATTTTTCCTCTTTTCCTTGATTTCTTCTACCTTCTCTTGTAAGACATTACGAAGAACTTTCTTTTTCTCCAATTCTCGTTTTCCTTCCTTCACAAAGTCTTTAGCTAATTTTATTAACTGCTTATAACATTTTTTGCATAAATCAGCACTAAACTTGCTACCTTCTAATCCTGTATCTATAATAGATACAGCCATAACATTATCTTTACTCCCACATCTATCACATATCTTCATTTACTTTACCTCCTCAAGTAAATCCTTTCCTCCCTTTTGTAACATAGCTACTAATTTCTGTATATCTTCCTTATTATATTTATAGTCTTTTAAAAATTCTATCAATTTTTTACTTTCTAATCTAAAAGAAGAAGTCTCTCTTTTCCACCGACTATACTCATAATGAGCATTTGTTCCAACAACAAGTAAAAGTAGCCAACATATAGCCATAATAACAAGAATCGCAACTGGATATGATTTTGTGATACCATATAGCCAAAAACCCCATACTATACAAAAAGCAATAAAACTTAAAATACAATTTGTTAATTTAGTTATCATTTATTTCACCTCCTTATCAAAATACTTTTCTAATATCCTTTGCACCATATTAGAGAAAGACCTTCCTTCTTCTTTAGCTAATTCCTCTACCTTCTTTATTATTCTTGCCTCTAATGTAAGACTTCTTTTCTCTGTCATTATACCACCTCTAATTATATTATACTACATATAAATAATTTGTCAAGTCCTCTTATCAATTTTTTCCCCAAACTAATCCTAATCCATTATTCCGAATATCAAGATGCACAAATCCTTTTTCAGGATAAACAATTATAGTGTCAAAGCCTATTTCGTCAGCATATCTTCCCAGCTCATTAGGAGAGTAATTCTTCGAGTAGACATCGGCAGCCATTCCTCGCATATGATAAGAATTTTTTACTCCCCCAACTTTTTTATTATGCTTCTTGCAACGATAACCACTGGTAACAATAATAGGAGCATTGATTTTCTTTCTTAACTTATCCAGCATCCATACCAGATAAGGAACTAATTTTACTGTGTGGCAGCAGGGACACTGAAATTCTGATAAATAAAAGTAATCGCCTACTTTAAAAGCATTAATTGCTCTTGATTCACCAACTTTATTTATCATTATTTTTACCTCCTTTTTTTCTTTCTTCTTAACCATTCATTAATTCCCTGAAAGAACAAAGTAAAACCTTGTCCTAATATTATTCCCATAAGAATACCCACTAAAAAAATCCAAGTAACATCTACACCTTCTACTAAAATTTTCATTTATTTTTGCCTCCTTTTTCTATCACCTCTATTATCCCATAAAACCCTGCACATAAAACCATAATTACCCAGGGAGTATTTAACATTATAGGGTCAATTTCTCTTTCTATATCTAAATGTCCTATTATACAAAGAAATGCTAAAATTCCTATGATAATTAAGATTATTTTAGCCATCTACTTCATCTCCTCTCTTAATTTTTCTGCAGGGTCATCTACCTCTCCTATAAATTCAGGCTCTTCAATGTTAAAATTATTATCTTCGCTTGAGGCTAACAAAAAACTGGTCAAATTATTTTTAGCCTCTTCCTGATTTCTGGTTCCCCAGACCACAAACTCTACTTTAAATTTATATCCCTTCACCTACTTTACCTCCTCTTAATGTAATTTCTATTTCTCTTTTTATCTCCTCTGTATCTTCAACATCATCTTCAACGGCAATTCCGTAAGCATTAAACCTAAAATTATTAAACCATCCTTGGATATTTTTCAAACATTCTCGCATTTCCTTATTTTCGGATTTCAATTCCAATATTTGTTTCTCTAATGAATTTAACTTCTTATGTAAATCGTAACCTTCCATCTACTTTGCCTCCTCCTTTTTATCCTCATTATCCTTGCACTGAAGAAGCTCCGCATACTCAACGAGCTTCTTATAAAATTCCTCATCTTTTCCGTAAAAAAAAACTTCTTTTCGTGGAGAAGAAAATTCCTCGCCGTGATATAGTAATATTACTACTTGCATCTAACTCACCTCCTTTATTTTATTTAATTTTAATTTTTCCATTCTAAAATATAATCCTTACCTTCAGCTCCTCCTTCTTCCCTATGCGAACCTAAATGTCCTTTTGGTAATCCACACCGAAAAGTACAAGAATTATCACCAAAATCATCTCCAAAAACAATTTCTGCATTACACTTCCATTCTCTCTTACTGGGTGGACCATATCTATATTTCATAAAAATTTAGGCAAGGAAACCACGCCCTGAAGGACGTGGAGGAATTGCCTCTCCTCCTTCTTGACATATTTTTTAAAAAGTGTAAAATACTCATAAGCTATGAGGTTGAGCCTGTAACTCGTAAAAGTGATTGCAACTGAATAACAGGTTAATTATTCAGGGCTGTTGTCAACCAGCCTATCGTAGCATCCGTTGAAGCCTAAGGTGCGTTGCACAACTAAGGCTGAGGATAGTTACAAGCCATCACCTTCAGGTGGTGGTAGTTGACTTTTAACTCACCTCCTTCCTTGCTTCATTCACTAATTTATTAATATAATAATTTATTATGTCCCTATATCTATACACTGTATCAATAGGAGTTCTACCCTCGATTAATCCTCTAATTTCAGCTAAAGTAATATTCTTACCTATCGGATAATTTTCCTTAATATATTCCTGAGTTTTCTTTATAGCTTCTAAAACTTCTTGCTCTGCTTTTTTTCTTCTTATCTTCCTATCTTGCCTAATACCTATTTATTTTATCTCCTTTTTGCGAGCGAGGGCAGGAGTAGGGGAAATGATGGGAAGCATAATTCTGCTGGTCAGGCAAAATATGCAACCGCTAAACCCTACCACCGGGGATTATTCGGTGGACCCTCGCTCGCAGAATAATTGATTTTTTAAATATTAGCCAATTCTTCTTTAGCTTCTTTTAATTTATTTTTTTCTTCTATTATTTCTTCTTCTATTCTCACTCTTCCTATTCTTCCAAGTCTTTGGGCAGCCTGCAGGATTTCTTGATGATTATAGTTTATTCTACCTATATTTATAACCTTATTAATTAATTCTCTCACTCTTTTTTTATTCCTATCTCTTTGTTCCTCACTCATTTCTTCGTAATTATAAGTTATCTCTGGTTTCTTATTCCCTTCACCCTTAGGAACTACCTTTGATTTTAATATCCCCTTATCAATTTCCCAGAATAAACTATGCTCTTCCCAAAAAGATGCTTTGCCCACAGTTTCTATAAAAAAATCCTTAATCTTCGGAAAATAAGTATCTTCCCTTAATATTCTATCCACTGCTCGCTTAAATCTTTCCTCATCTATCTGTTTCAGTGATTCGTAATAAACATTAAGACCTCCCTGTTTTAAATCCTTACCAAAAGCGCTCTCAATTTTTGTAATACCTTCCGTGAACACATTAAAATCAAGCATTTTTACTCTCCTTTTTTTTATTTTCTAACCATTTCTTTAACTCATTCTTGCCATCAACTTTTTCCTTACCTTTATCTTCTCTCTTAAAATTCTCAAAAGGTTTGTTTACAGTCAAAAATGTATCTATCCCATTTTTTCGTGAAAGAAAATCGCCTAAGCTCCAACGATAAGTCCAAAAATATTCTTTACTCTCTAAAATTTTACTATAATTACTAATTGCTTCTTTAATTTCTTCTACAGAATAAAGTTGCAAAATAGCATTAATTGATGGTTTAAATTTCTTTATGTCTCTATGAACCTTAATTTTGAGAGAATTCCAAAAAGAGAAAATAGTATATATGTTTCTTTCTTTAATAGTTTCTTTAAAAGTTTCTTTAGGCGCTCTGTGTTCTTTTTTAAATAAGCCTTTCGGGATTTTTTCGTTGCCGATTTCGGTAATTTCGTTGCCGATTTCGGTAAAAGTGTTGCCGTTTTCCGTAACAAAATAAGTGTTGCCGTTTTTGGTAACAATATTTTTTATAGACGGTAACCATTTATCATAGTCCTTTTGAAAGCCCCATTCATTTTTGTTGCCAAATTCGGCAACAATTCTTCTCAATCTTAACTTTCTTAAAGTTCCAGAAATATGATGTTTACTCATTAAAGTTAAATTTTCCCATTCTTTAGATGAGATTGATTCCTTTTTCTTTTTTAATATTTCCCCATCTTTATCTCTTTTCATTTTTCCATTTTTATCTTTAATTACCCAGCACCAAGTTTTCCTCCAGAGTGCCCATAATACTCTACTCTCATAACCTGATAATTGAATTTTTGCTAAATGTTCAACTATATCATTAGCTACATCTAAATGACCATTCTCTCGCTGAGGGGATGCCATAATTTATTTTCCTTCTTTTCCTTTACCTCTATTACATTCCCGACAAGAAGTTATAAGATTATCTAATGAAGTTTCTCCACCATCAGAAATTGGTATTATATGGTCAACTTCAAGAATAACTTCAGGCGGTTTTCTTCCGCAATACTGACAAGTAAAATTATCTCGTTTTAATACATTAAATCGCAATTTATTTGATAAAATGTTTTTTGTAATTCGTGATTTTACAAGCCTCAAAATAAATTGCACTGTATCAAAACTTAAATGGTTTTCACTTATAAGGCCATCTCCGATTGAACTATTTTGATATCCTTCGTATTTAGTTTCAAATTCAGTAGGGTCAAATCCTTCAAAATCCCATAATTGAAGATAATGCCCCCCTCTCTCATCTTCAGGTTTTTCTTCTTCTCCTGGTACATCAGTCTTAAAAATAAATCCTATCAACTTACTTCTTTTTAAATAGGCGATATCTTCACTATTAACTTCCATTTATACCTCCTCTAATTTTTATTCCCATAAAAAATAGCCCCGCCAGACATAGTATCACCTAACTTTTCTGACGAGGCTATAATAAAAAATAGGGCAATTTCTCGGGGGAGCAGCATCAGCAATAATGCCTTTTTCCGATTAATTACCCCAATTTTATTTCTTATATTTTTTAACATTGCTGATTTTTACTCCCACTATTACTATACATCATATTTTCACTTTGTCAACTACATCAATTTCTTATTTTTACTATTTCCTATTCTTTTCCTGATAGTTTCCCTACTAATCCCGAATAATTTTTCTATATCTCGCAAGGAATAATCCTCTACAAAATATAAATATTTTAGGCAATTGTCTGATACTTTTATTTTTGTATTCATTTGCTATTATTATATATCCTCAATTTATTTTGTCAAGTGTCTGGCAATTTATTTATTTTATATCGTGAAAAAGTTTTGTCAAGTTTCAAATTCACTTCCCTTTCTTGACCTCAATCTGATATCGCAGTTGTTTAATCACCTCTTGCAACTTACTTAACTTATCCAAATTTTCTTTATCTGGCAGAATTGTAACCGCCTCTAACAATTCCTTTTCCATTTCTAACCCGTGCTTTAAGAGTTGCTCTAATCCCAGTGTTCCTACTATTATGGAAGGCTTATATTTTTTACCCTTCCACTCATAATCTTGAATCACCCTCGCTTGTCCGTTTCCCTTTTGTCTAATATTTGGAGGAATTGAACCGAGTGGAGGAATGCTTCTAATCATCATTATCTCCTTTCGCATACCAATTTTCCAATTCGGCCAGCTCATCACTTTCAGATGCTTTTATAAATTTCTCTAAAGTTAAAGTTATCCATTTCGCTTGTGTCTCAAGCATTTTTACCGCCTTAATTATTTCTCTTAACAACTCTTTCTCTTCAGGTCTCATAAAAATATCTCCTTATAAGTTTAACTCCTTTTGATATACTGTTTTAGCTAACCTCCGCTCTGACATTTCTACATACTCAGACTTAATTTCTATGCCGATATAACTTCTTCCTAACTTTTTTGCTACTATTAAAGTTGTGCCTGCCCCTGCAAAAGGGTCTAATACTATACCCGGATGGAATCCTTCGTTGCAATGACAATCAGTCCAGCCGATAGTTTGAATATTCTTTAATATACTTCGTCTCTTACGACTTTCAGAAGAAGCTGCTAAATTCTGACCATCATATTTAGAATATCTCCCTGGACGTGTAAACTCTGTTTCATATTTACTTATCCTCACCCTCGCTTTCCCACATTTCTTACATATCTCCATCGGGCATCCCGCTTTAATAAGAGGTTCTACGAGTCTCATTGGAAAAGTAGCGAAGTGGGCTTCGGGGAAAGGCTGAGTCGGGATAATCCAGACATCACCGGGATTTTTACCTTTGGGATTATTAAGTGCTTCATCGTGAGGAATCCCTGAAGCTCTGGCATCATTAATTCTTTGTTGCAGCTTATTCATATATTCTTGATTGTTCTTCCATTTTCCTTCATACTCGGGGCCCCGAGCTTGACCATTTTTATCATATCTTTTCATCTCTTCTTCTGTAGCTTTCACTCCCATAATTCCGTTGTGTCCTTTCTTTGCTTCACGGACACGATAATTAAATGATTGGTCTCTTCGCCAGGCAATTCCATTTTTATTATCTTTAGCAAATGGCATTATTCCATCTTCCTTATCTTGTCTAATTCTTCTTGCTACATCTTCAGGATACTTCTGTGGTATTCTTATAGCATCTAAATCGAACCAATAATCAAGAGACTTCCAGAAAGATACTTTCTTTGACTTCCCAGTTTTAATTTTCTTATCATGATGTGATTTTGAGTATTGAGTTGTTTGACAATCATCTATATATTCTTCCCCTTCCTTCCATTCCCAATCTGTCCCTTCCTTTAACTCTTTTGGCTTTTTATCTGCCATTACTCCAGTTTTGACATTATAACTATATTGCGGTTTAGAATTCTTCACTAACATGAATACTGGCTCCCATTTGTTGGCGAATCTACTTGTAACACTTGAAGGCATAGCGTTGGGTTTAGAGTTATGGGTTATAGTTCCATCAGGCAATAAGAATAAATTATCACCATCAACTTCTATTCCATAAACAATTGCTTTTATATTTTCTATTCTCATTATTTCACCATCTGATTTGGTATTGTTATGAGGACTAATTTTTTTCTTAATATCAATAATGATAGATTTCTTTTTACCATATTGATATTTAATAAATCGAGAATGGCTTCTATATGATAAACCAAGCATACAAGCAATTACTCTCATATCTTCTTCTAATTCTCTATTCAAGGTAAAACCTATTCTCCAACGGTCATTTTTTCTATCATAATGCCCATCTCCCCTGAGCCAACCATCCATAATACCGTTGAGAAATGATTTATTCTCATTCCACGCTCTGTGAGACAAATGTTTTTTAGATGAGCCCTTACCATCAATATATTGTTTTACCAATCCTGTTATAGCAAAGCCGCCAAGAACTACCACTAAATTATTTCCATATTTATATTTTCTGGGATAGGCACTAAATCTTTTTCCTATTTCAAAAAGTCTAATAGCAATATCATCTTCTTTACTGGATAAGGAAAATCTAACACTATCTTCTCTTTCATAAGAACCTTCTGCTAAAAATAAACCAACTAACCAGCCAATATCATAGTTCATATTTCCATTATTATATTCTGGTATTTTATACTGCCTTAACATATCACCCTTTTTCAATTGGAAAGCCTTTAACATTCCTCTTTCTGTTAGGAATTTATGTTCAAGCGAGCACTTAATTTTGAGTCCATTTCTTAGATATATAGATAAACAATGGGTTTTGCTAAATCGTTTTATGTTTTTTACTTTTCTCCAGCCATTTACTCCTGGTAATTCAAGATTTTTATGCGGTAATCGGTAGAGTTCTCTTATTGTGGTCCTTAATGGTCTGTTCATAGAGCGAGCGTAAATCGGCATATTCCCAGCCAAACACCAAATATTTACATTTCTACATATCCATCCCTGCTCGTCTATCAGTCTAATAAGCAAACGAAAATTCTGGAGATTAAGACATTTACTTTTGGTTGATTTATCTTTCCTTGGTGGAGCTAAATATTCTGTATCTATACTCAAGCAATGTCTAAACTGTTTGCCTCTAATTTCAATCGGAGCATTCCAAGAACCCATAGAACTCCCACCATAACTATCACCATGGTTGAGGAAGAATATCCCTGTAGGCTTTAGCACTCTTTTCAGCTCCGCAGTAATCAATAATAAATGTTCAATATATCCATCTACTTGAAATATATTTCCATTTGGTAGTAAATAGATTTGCCTTTCCAATTTTTTCTCTAAACCTAATTGACACTTGACAGCTCCACATTTTTGACATATAATACTATCACTATGGATTGGAGAAAATTGCCTCGACCTTATCGTAGAACTGGGAAAATGGTTAAATGTCTTCAGTGTGGTAAAATTATTTATAGACCCAAATGGCAACTGGATAGGTATCCACGGTCTTTTTGCTGTCGCACCTGTGCTAATAAATTCAAAGGGAGAGCCGACCAAAAATGGGATATAAACTTTGATTTTTTTGTTAAATGGACACCTAAACTCGCCTATCTGATAGGTTTGCTTATAACCGATGGGAATGTTAGAGAAACTGGACAAATCAGTTTTGTCAGTAAGGATAAAGAACTCACTGAATTTGTTAGAAATTGCATTACACCATCCCAACCGATTAGAAAGGAAAGGACAAGAAATAATAGTATTGTTTGGAGATGGAATATTTGGTCTATTCCTCTTTTTGCTATTCTTCAGAAATTTGGCTTGATTCCTCGTAAAAGTAAAATTGTTAAATTTCCCATCATTCCTCCAGAAGTGCAATGGCATTTCATTAGAGGAATTTTGGATGGCGATGGAACAATTGGTAAGATTGGAAGAATCGGTTTTTCTTCTGGAAGTAAAGATTTTGCTGTTGGATTGAAAAATTTTTTGATTAGAAATGATCTCTCTCCTCATTTCTATCAAGCCACAAGGTCTTTTTGTGTTTATCTGGGAGTTAAAGATAGTATTAAGTTGGCTTATCTGATTTATCAAAATAATTTTTTCTGTCTTCAAAGAAAGAAGTTGCGAGCAAGAATTTAAATCAATCAATTCGTGCTCACAATTCTTATCTCCTCCCCAGACAGTTCTCGTATCATCACCATAATCTCGGAGTCCTCAGCTACCAGTAGGGCGGGGAAGTTATAATTGTATCAACCGAATCGCTTGGTAATTTTCCCAGCTCTACTAATACATCTCCTTGTAATATTTTATTTATTGGTAAGTTCATTCCTCCATCCTCACTTTTCTCCCCATCACTCTTCTATATCTGGACCTCTTTATCTTAACTACCTTTTCTTCTATCGCAGGAGCTTTCCAACCATCCTTTGCCATCTCATTCTTTAAGTGAGTATAGGCACTCTCAGCCTCAACTGGGCTATTAAATGTTATTAAGAGATTATTATCCCGTAAGTTAATAGTCCGCTTAATCTTACCTTTCTGTAAATCAATTCTTGCTTTCATTTATCTCCTCTCCTCCAAATCCTTCTTAATCTTCTTGCAAATTACTCTTGCCTTCTCTTGTGTCTCTCTTGATACCTCTATTCCCCGTTCAGTCCAATTTTTTAATATTTCACCTAATTTAACATTACAATCAGCGCACATATCAATTTCACCAATCATAAACGACTTAATATTCTCATTCCAAAGAAAAATATTCCCTATTGTATACTCTGCTTTCTCCCCGCATTTATCACATATTCTCATTTATTTTCTCCTTTCTTAATATCCAATTTATTATTATCATTCCTCCCAGCATAACATTACCAGCTATGAACACCAATACTGATAACATTTTACATACCGCCCAGTTAGACATCCATCTCTGGATTAGGTCTATATGCCTATCAATGTTAATTAATATCATTGGTCTCATTTCACCTCACTCCTTATAAAATTTGTCTACATTATGATAGCCTTTATCCAAGAAGAAGACTATCGGACATCTTCCAAAACTGCATTCGTATTCCTTACCAGTCTCATCAGTATCTTTCTTATATCGGCACTCGTGCTCATTGAGTAGATAGGGACAGAAATTCCTATCTATTGTTACTCGCCAGTTTTTCTTATCCTTCATCATATTTTTCCTTCAGTCTTTTTTTATTCATCAATTTCTAATTTATCAATAAGACCTTTCAGACACGATTCCATTGTAACTATTTCTTTCAATAGGTCTTTCTCACTGAAAGTGATTAACTCCTTCAGAAATTTATTCCCTGAAAGTAGTACTCCCTTCGGGGATTTAGTTTTATCCTTACTTTTATTTATTGCCTCTTTAATTCTTAAAGTAGCCGCCACTACTACTCTTACTACTCCTCTTTGTTCGGGCTGAAGCCCGAACAAATAACCACCCTCGCTAGCGAATTCATTGTATAAAACCTCCATAATTTCATCAACTTGCTTCTCCATTCTCATTTATTTTCTCCTTTCTCTAATTTTTCTAATTTCTCAGCTATAATTTTACCAACCATCAATTCTAATTTAGCCTTACTTTCATAGCCAAGTTTGGTAAAATATTTGTCCACCTTATCCCATTCCTCACTTGAAAAGTAGCGAAGACATTTGAAGATAGATTTAATATTATAGTTATTCTGTTTAGCTTGCCATTGTAAGTAATTCAGCTTCTCTATCTTTTTCTGCTTTTTTAACTCTTCAAATTCTTTAAACCAATTTGCCATTATTCTTTTCCTCATAAATTATCATTTCCATTTTTCTTTCCATTCTATATCCTCTACTTGCAAAGATGGTATTGTGTGTGCTATACCAGTTGATGTATAGAGATGAAGCCAATGAGATTTCTTCGGAATCTCAATATAGACATTTTTCCATACATGTCCAGTTTCAATTATTGTTATCGTGCCTACTGGGAGCTTCTCAATCTGCTCCCTTTTCATTCGCTTATCACAAGTCTCCATTTTATTTCACCTCCTCCACTATTTTTTTAATGTCCTTGTCTTTCATTAATTTTCGCTCTGCCAATCGGGACATAGATAACCCCGACTCCCTGGCAAGTTTGTCCAATGCTTGCCATACGGCTATCTCCATATTTATAGTTCTTGATGTTTTCATAGTATATATATCACTTCCTTTTTATTATAGAAGGGGAGGATTACTTCCTCCCCTTTCTCAGCAATCAGTTTTTTTATATTCTTCTTGATATTCCTTTTCCAATAAATAGCACAATTCCAAAATTTTCTTTTTCGTTTCAATGCCAGGGACTAAAACCTGACTATCAAGGTATACATCTGTTCTGGGACTTTCTCCAAACTCGGTAGGACGAGTAAAAGTAATTTGGAATTTCTTTAGCTTTGGTAAGCAGACCCAACAGCCTAAATGGTAGCGAGTTTCCTCTTCTCCTTTCTTGAAAGTTATCATATTTTTCTTATTTTTTATTTCTGCTCCGCATTTTTCACAGAGAATCTTATTGCCATTACCCTTTACCTCCACCTCTTCTTTAGTTATCGGAGGCAAATCTTTAACCTTCCCATTCCCATTTCCTTCAATTTCCTCTATTTCCTTGGCTTTCTCCTCACTTAAATTTTTTCTTATTTCCTTCCAATCTTTGGTATTTAATTTTATTGCCATACTATTTTCCTCCATTTCTCTTTCTGATGGTATGTGTCCGTAAAATGGACTATCATACCCGTATTCTAAAAATTCTTGCCCCAATTCTTCCATAATTTGATAAGCCTGCAATTTCTCTCCTGTCTCTAAATACCTATTATACGCTTTTACTACTTCTTTTCTGGTGAGGCTATTTTGCCCCAACCATTGAGGGTAGGTAGAATGCTCCGTTATCCAATTGCCATCAGGGGTCCTTATTCTCTTCCCTGGTCTACCTTCCTCGATATCGCTGACCATAACACCGATTATATCATTTAATTTATCCATTTTGTCCCTTCATTATGATTTGCCCTGGTAAATCTTTTCTTTCTTCCTCTCTCCTTTTTATTATGGCTATAGGAGAGATCAGCTTCAATGTTTCTTCTCTTGTTATAGCTTGAAAAGTTAATTGCTTGCCTTGTTTGTAGTTTCTCAATTTTTTATTCCTCCTTATATGCAAGATGGTCGGAAAATATAACCATCTCTGCAAATCAAATACACATCAATCCCTCCATTCACAGTGTAGTACCCGCAAATGGAATTTTTTACATTCTTTGCCCATCTACACCAAGGATGGGCACCATCTCCTATCCTTACTGCGAGAATAGGAATTTCTTCCTCGGAAATAAAGTGACTCATTTCAGGGCTATCATACAACCCATACTTCACTTCCTTTTCTTTCCCTGGTCTCCTAAATTCAAAAAATATTTTATATGTCATCTTACTCCTTCCTTTCTAAAAATTCCAAGAATTCTTCTTCTTCGTCTGGAGTAATCGGTCGTAACATGATAAATAGATTTTTCATTCCTCTATCCACAATATCATAGGAATAATTTCTCGCAGCTTCCTTTAATTCCTTAAGAAGAAATACCAAAACTTCGATTTTAGTACTTCTTCTTTGTCTCCATCCCATCATCGCAGAAACTTTTTTTCCTTCAATAGCTTCTGTGAGGAAATCGATAAAATTTTCCTTAATTCCAATTTCTTTTCCCTGATAGAAATAGACTTCATAAGTTCCAGTCTGCAATCTCGTCCCATATCCATCTGAAGATTCCACTTCCGATTGAGACTTTCTTTCTTCTGTTTCACATATTTCATCGAGCCATTCACGAACGAGAGGCTCAATTTCTTCTTCTTCATTTTTTGCGTGGAGTAATTTCTCCACTGTATTTTCTTTCATTTTGTTCTGCATCCCCCCTGCCTGTAAAAGAACCCATTCCCTATCTTCTCAAAAAAGAAATGGGTAGCTTTCTCCTTATCATCCTCTTCTACCCATTCCCGGTGGAATTCACTGAGAGTGGAATAAGAATTTACCCACCTTTCAGACCAGCACTGATTTTCTTCCAGACTATCTCCTTTTTTTCTTGTATAAACTTCTACTGTCATTATTTTTCTCCTTTTTGTTTATTTCCAAATATTCTTTTATACTTTTTTGTTATGATGATTTTAAAACAATTCCCTTTTTCTTCTGTTTGTTCAAATACTTTTTTTCTTGATCAGAATTTTTGAAATGCATAAAGAAAATGGTTCTGTCCATTTTATCCCGGTAGCGGTTTCTATTACCAATCTTTAATCTGTCTTCTCCTTCTAAAACAGTGAATTGACAACCTATCTTCATTTTTTCTCCTTTTTAGCTTTATCGGGACTTTTCTTCTCTCTGATAGCGAGGTTTAAGGATACTAATATTTACCCTGTATTGTATGCAGGGTTCTGGTTCTCCCCAAACTAATTTTCTGGGATTGGAAATGGTATATTTTAATCCCATTATATCCACTTTTTCCTTAAACTTTTTAATCATTACCTCTATGAGAGGTTTAATCTGATTCTCTGGTGTAAACCTGCTATCAGTAATAAATTTAAACGATATAAGCATTCCTTTTGTATCAAAGTAGACAGGTTTTATACTGTTGGCTAGGGCGTAAATATCGTTGTGGGTTATTCTTTTCATCCCTTTCTCCTTTATTTTTGAATCATATCATTATCAGCAAAACTAAAATAGCTTTCACCGATAATAATGTGGTCATATAGCTTGATACCAAATATTTTACAGGCTTTATCAATCATTTCTGTTATCTGTTTATCTGCACGAGAAGGGTCCGGGTTTCCTGATGGGTGATTATGAACTACTATTAACCCGCAAGCTCCTGTAAGCAGTGTGGTTCGTAGAATATCAGCGGGATTCACGAGGGCCGCATTAGTTGTTCCGATATAGACTACTTGAAAGCAAGATATGGAATTATCCCCTGCCAGGTGGAGGGCAATAAACTTTTCTTGAGTCTCATCTTGAAGGTCTTTAAAGAGCTTAAAAATTTGTTCGGAACCGGTGATTTTAATTTTCTTAATAGGTGCTTTATTTTTATACTTTACTTCAACCTCCTTAATATATTTATTCGCTGTCATCTTCTCCCTCTTTTAGTTCTTTTATTTTATTAGAATAATAGTAAGATTCTATTTGTCCCTTTAATTTGCCCTCCAATATTTTAACTACCGCACAATTTTGCCAATTTATAAATAGAATTTCAACTTTGGGAGTATAATCTATTGACTTATAAATACTGGATAGTATTTTCTCTCCCCTTGCTATTCTTCTGTTTATTTCTTCGCTGCTTTCAATATTTTCCCATTCCTTCTGTGAGAGATATATCCCCTTTTTTGTTTTTCTCAATTTCAGCTCCTTTATTTATTTTCTTTTATACTCCAATCTATTAGAATTTGGGCTATTTGCTCCCAACTCCAGCACCGGATAAGTCCTTCAGGAATATTCGGAATAAGTATTCCAAACTTACTCGTTTCCAAGATACACCCGTTGCTTAACTTAAATCTATTTGTCGTTTTTTTCATTTTATTGTCTCCTTATAAGCTCCCATAAAAGTTCTTTATCCCAGTCTTTTGTCTCCTCTTGATTCTTTATTTCTGTGATAGGGATTTTCACTGCTTTGATAGAAATATGGATTCCTTGCCATGGTTTAATCGTATAATATTTTCTTCCCTTTCTGACCAAAGCGATATGATCAGCTCCACCGTAGTAACTCCTCTGACTAATCTGGACTTGCTCGCCTATCTCCATTATTTTATCCTCCTTTACTTTTTCCCAGTTCCCACATTCACCTCCGTGGAAAGCAGGTTTTCCACATCGGAAAATTTCATCTCCGATTTGTTTTCTTGCTTTGCATCTCATTTTATTCCTCCAGTTATTTTTTTAAATAACCAAGTCCCTGCCATGAATGTATAGTGAGGAAGTCTGTTATTTTTAAACTTTATACGATTAGAAAATGGTCCCGGACCGTAATCAATTACAGTAAGAGTATCTCCAACTTTCATTTTACAGTTAGAAATTTTTTGCTCTTTGGTTGTTTCGAAAGTTTTCCCTACCATAGCTTTTTCCTCTTCATATAATTTCATTTTATTTTTGCTCCTCCCTTTATTTTAGTGAATCTTTAATACTAAAAGTATCATTTGTCTTGTTCCAGGAATGCCACATTGCTTGTTGATGTGCGTCCCTACTCTAATTACTTTTAAGAA
>Ga0315541_1000262_pt1 | contig 56357 bp, 47 predicted proteins | sample SalMarSW160190MG_FD_203095 | JGI IMG/M metagenome (GOLD analysis project Ga0315541, IMG submission 203095) | Salt marsh sediment microbial communities from the Plum Island Ecosystem LTER, Massachusetts, United States - Salt Marsh Sediment SW1601-190 ... | reverse complement strand
GCAGGATTGGTTACTCGGAAATGCCATACGACCCGGGACAGTATGAGTGGGATTACAGTGTAAACATCGATTTCTGGCAAAGTGAATTTGTCTTCACACGGATTCAATATCAATACAATCAGAGAAATAAATACTATTCAGGGACTTTATTACCTGATGACCACTCACTTATTATACAGGTTAACTGGGCAATGGGACCTCATAAACATGAAGCTTATTAACAATACATATAGTAAAACCATGAAAACAAATATCAGATTAAAGCACTCGTTTTTTAAAACCTTCATACTCTTCTCAATTATTCTCATGTCACTGAATTTAAGGCTGAATGCACAAATGAATCAGCAGAGAAACCGCTACGGGCAGTCAGGCAGTTCCGGATTGAATATTGTGTGTTCTTTTTCTGATTATGCATCAATTGCAAAATATATTGCAGGTGACAAGGCAACTGTATCCTTTATTGCCCAGGGAGAACAGGATCCCCACTTTGTTCCTCCAAAACCCAGTTATGCCGTAGTGCTTTCACAGGCCGACATGTGGATAACAACAGGTTTGGATCTTGAGATGTGGTCTGCAACTCTTCTTGATAAAGCCCACAACAGGAAGATCATGGATGGTGAAACCGGATTTGTTTCTGTATCTGACGGAATAAATATCCTGCAGAAGGTGGAAAAAGGAGACAGAACCGAAGGAGATGTTCATTTAATGGGAAATCCGCATATCAACACTGGTCCGATAAACTGGAAGACAATAGCAAGGAATATTACAATCGGACTTATCAAGGTTGATCCGGCTAATTCATCATTCTATCAGAAGAACAGGGATGATTTTATTGATAAGATCGACCGTGCCCTGTTTGGGGATAAGCTTGTCGATCTTTTTGGAGGAGAAACCCTCACCAGGATGCTTGAAAACAATACATTATTTACCTTTCTTGATAAGCCCTATGAAGGAGGTAAACTTATTGATCTTCTGGGTGGCTGGTTGAAAAAAGCTATGCCATTCCGCGGGAAAAGAATAATTTCATATCATAAAAACTGGGCATACCTGGCAAATACTTTCGGGCTTGAAGTAGTTGGGTACATTGAGCCAAAACCGGGCATTCCGCCATCAGCCAAACATGTCCAGTACATGATTGAATTGATAAAGGAACAAAACATCAAATTAATGCTTGTTGCCAGCTATTTTGAGAAGAAAACCCCCATGATGATTGAAGAAAAAACAGGGATTAAGGCACTTTATCTCCCTCTTTTTGTTCATGGTGCCCCTGGAGTTAATGATAATTTCGACCTCATGGACCTCTGGATAGAACAAATCAATGCAAATATTCAATGAATACAATTCCTGATTATCCGTCTATGATATTCCACTGAAATAAACACCGATACTTATGATTGAAACTTTGAAATTTCTTGCTGCCCCGATTACTTTAACCATAATCATGGCAGGTGTGCTCAGTTATTTTGGTAATCATATCTTATCAAGAGGTATAATTTTTATTGATATTGCTGTTGCACAGATAGCTGCACTGGGAACTATGATCGGACTTCTTCTTGGTTATGCCGAGGAATCGTTGAATGTGCAGTTTATTTCCTATCTGTTTACCATAATTGTTATTTCTCTCTTTGCCCTTACAAAATTTCAGAAACAGGTTATTCCTCAGGAAGCAATCATAGGGATCATCTATTGCATAGGACTTGGTCTGGCTTTATTACTGGCAGAAAAAATTCCGGGAGGATCCAATTTCATATCCAAAACAATTACCGGAAACCTTCTCTGGGTAACATGGAATAAGGTTTTTGAGAGTTTTATTATTTTCCTGGTCATCGGAATCATACACCTGATATTCTGGAAACATTTTATCCTGATATCCGGCACAAAGAACGGCCTGCCATACAGTTTATGGAAAACAAGGACGTATGAATTGATATTCTATATTACGTTTAGTGTTATAATTGTAAAAGCCGTTCCCTGTGGAGGCGTGTTTCTTGTATTTACACTATTAATAGCCCCGACAGCGGCGGCAACACTTTTTACCGATTCATGGAAAAAACGTTTTATCTGGAGCTGGATAATAGGAATTCTGGGCTCAGTATTGGGCATCTATATATCATATACTTTTAATATCTCCAATGCTCCTGCAATTGTTACCCTTTTAGGTCTTGTGGTTTTTATTCTGGCCTTTTTTAAAGTTGCAACCCGTAAATTATTAATTAATACTAAAAAATAACACATATGATCTCTGGTCTGGATTTCATGATTGCTCCTTTTATTGCAAGTCTTTTACTGATTTTAATCACTTCCTATTTCGGAATACATGTTATAGAAAGAGAGATCATTTTTATCGATATTGCCCTGGCTCAGATCGCTGCTCTTGGAAGCGCTGTTACATTGGTATTACACCATCTTGGCATCGGTTCGCGAAGTGATGTCCACGATCATGATTCCAGGACATTTCTTGCATATATTTTCTGTTTGCTCGCTGCAGGTATTTTTACCATTCTTAAGAACAGGAAAATAAAGATCCCCCTTGAAGCAATTATTGGAATAGCTTATGCCGTGGCAACTACTGCTGCAGTAATAATACTCGATAAGGGAGCCGGCAGCGATGTACATATACACGATATGCTAATCGGAGCAATCTTGTGGGTTTCATGGCCTCAGATCATCAGGCTCCTGATAATTGTATCAGTAATAGGCGGATTCCACTATATCTTCCGGAATAAATTTAAGGGAATAACCCTGTTATACCAAGGGAAAGAATCAGACATTTCTAATCCAAGACTCTGGGACTTTCTTTTTTATTTCACCTTCGGAATAGTAATAGTCGAGGCAGTAAGTATAGGAGGGATACTTACCGTGTTTGCATTCCTTATCATTCCGGCATCAACATCAGCATTATTTACAACCCAATGGACTAAAAGAATATCAATAGGTCTTCTAATCGGAAGCATATCTACAGTATTAGGGCTATATTTATCGTGGGTAATGGATATACCATGCTCCCCGGCAATTATCCTGTTTCTCGGTTTATCATTGCTGTTCTCAATTGTTCTGAAGGCCTTTCTGAAGATAAAAACTAACTGATATCTTTAATTTTTAGCGTGCTCCTGAAATTTAAACAGATTAAGTGATCAGGTACTACTAATAAATTGTATGACAAATAATGAATGAGTTCAATTTAAAAGCCGCCGACTGGGATCAGGATCCGATGCGTCTTGAAAGGTCGCAAGCTGTTGCAAATGGAATTATAAATATAATACCCCTTTCAGATGATATGACTGTTCTTGAATATGGTTCCGGTACCGGGCTGACAAGTTTTCTCCTGAAGGATCACGTGAAAGAGATTACCATGATGGATAATTCAGCAGAAATGGTAAAGATCATGAACAGAAAGATCCTTGATTCGGGTGTAACGAATCTCAAAACTGTATTCTTTGATCTGGAGAAAGATAAGTGGGAAGGGAGGAAATTTGATATTATCATCACACAGATGGTCCTTCATCATATAATTGATTATAAAAGTATTATCAAAAAATTCCATCAGATGCTAAATCCGGAAGGATACATGGCAATAGCTGATCTGTACAGCGAAGATGGTTCGTTTCATGGCGAGGGTTTTAAAGGATACAGAGGTTTTGATATTGTAAAACTTACATCAGAGATCCGCACTATGAATTTTGACATTATATCTGCCAACAAGTGTTTTTCTATAAATAAAAGAATCAGGAGAACGGTAATGAAACAATTTGATTTGTTTTTGCTGCTCGCAAAAAAACTGAACAAATGACAAATTAGTTTGTTTGACTATTATTTTATAATCATATTCTCTTATTTATGGAAATAACACTTGAAAACGGCAAAGTAGTATTAGCTCATACCAATGGACATATTATCAGGACCGATCAGCCACTCGATAATGGCGGAGGGCAATACAGCTCCTGCTCCATTCGACCTCTACAATTAACTCTGCAGACTTATGTGCCGTTAAGAAGTCTATTTACAATCCCCCGAAATTTGAAATAGTAACTTCAACAGTTAACACTGTATCGATATAACCTTCAATTATTTGTCGCTATAACTATAGAAATCGGGATTTTAACATCCACTCAGAGTCAAAATAATTTCTTAAGCCAGGTACATATTTATCAGCTGTTCGTATAGTTCCTGTTTTCCGCTTATAGCGGCAGGTTCTCCGTTCTTCACAGCAATATTCCTGAGTTTTGAGAGGGTCAGCTTACCATTTTCATAATCTTTGCCCTCTCCCCTGTCAAATGATGAGTATCTTTTCTTTCTCATTTTCAGGTAATCGCTGTCTTTCAGTACTTTATCAGCAATCAGCAATGCTCTGGCGAAAGTATCCATACCGCTGATATGGGCGATGAAGATATCATCTATATCAGTTGAATTTCTCCTGATATGAGCATCAAAATTTATGCCTCCTGTTTTGAATCCGCCTGCCCTGAGAATAACCATCATGGCTTCAGTAATCTCGTAAATATTTGTCGGGAATTCATCAGTATCCCAGCCGTTCTGATAATCACCCTTGTTGGCATCTATACTTCCCAGCAATCCTGCATCAGCGGCAACCTGAAGTTCATGCTGGAAGGTATGGCCGGCAAGAGTAGCATGGTTAACCTCAATATTCAGTTTAAAATCCTTGTCAAGCTTATATTGTCGAAGAAATCCGATTATTGTTGCTACATCGTAATCATACTGATGTTTTGACGGTTCCATTGGTTTTGGTTCAACCAGGAATGTTCCTTTAAAACCATTCTTTCTGCCATAATCACGTGCCATTGAGAGCATCATGCCCATGTGTTCAAGTTCTCTCTTCATATCAGTGTTATGAAGGCTCATATAACCTTCTCTTCCTCCCCAGAAGACATAATTCTCTCCTCCAAGCTCTATGGTAGCATGAATTGCATTTTTCAGCTGAGCCCCTGCGCATGCAACAACAGCAAAATCGGGATTTGTTGCCGCTCCGTTCATATAACGCGGATGTGAGAATAGATTAGCTGTACCCCAGAGAAGTTTCACCCCTGTCTGCTTCTGTAGTTTTTTCATCAGGGGAATTGTCTTGTCAAGACGCTTTTCAATCTCCAGAACCGATCCGTTGCCCACAACATCCACATCATGAAAACAGTAGTATCCAGCCCCTGTCTTTGTGAAGAATTCAAAGGCGGCGTCGAGTCTCATTTTTATTTTGTCATCGTTGTTTGCCACATCGTGCCACGGATATATATGTGTTGCATTGCCAAACTGGTCACTGCCATCGCCGCAGAATGAGTGCCAGTAAGCAATAGCAAAACGAAGATGATCCTTCATCTTCCCGCCTGAAACAACCTGGTCGGGATTATACCACCTGAATGCCAGAGGGTTTTTTGAGTTCTTGCCCTCATACTTTATTTTCCCTATTCCGGGATAATACTCTTTTTTGCCTTTGTAGATCATATTAATAGTTTTTATGGTTTGATTAAATAAATTCTGGTAAATAAAAATTTGTGTTTAAGTTTGATCTGAAATACATAAGATCAAATTGTTTTAAGGTAATTCAGCCATGTTGAATAAGCCTCTTTATAGGTTTCTGTTTTTGACTTATCAGGTATTGTAATGCCAACTTCCTTCAGACCTGCAAATGCCTCTTTAACAGACTTGTAATAACCACATCCTATACCGGCGCCTCGTGCCGCGCCAAGTGAACCATCAGTATTATAAAGGTGTATCTCTATTTCAGTAATACATGACAATGCTTCCCTGAAGATCCTGCTCTGGAACATGTTGGCTGCTCCTGCCCTGATGACTAATGGTATGATACCTGTCTCCTTCATAATGTCAAGTCCGTATCTTATCGAAAAGACTATACCTTCCTGGGCTGCTCTGAATAAATGGGCATTTGTATGGGTGTTAAAATTTAATCCCAGTATCCGTGCACCCACATCCCTGTTTCCAAGCATCCTCTCGGCACCGTTACCAAAAGGCAGGATATTGAGTCCGTCAGAACCCAGGGATACCTTTTCAGCTATTTTATTCATCTCTTCATAGCTTATATTACTCCCCGTATTTCTTCTTAACCATGAATTCAGTATGCCTGTTCCGTTTATACACAATAATACACCAAGACGGGGCTGCGAAGCCGAATGATTAACATGAAGAAAACTATTCACACGGGAAAGAGGTTCATGTTTCTTCTGGTCAGTCACACCATATATTACCCCTGATGTTCCTGCGGTTGCTGCCACCTCTCCCGGTTCCATAACATTCAGTGATAATGCGTTGTTAGGCTGATCACCTGCCCTGTATGAAACAGGAATAGCTTCGGGCAGATCAAGCTCTTCTGCAACAGATTTTAAAAGCTTCCCCTGTACTGAAAATGAGGGAACGGCATCAGCAAGAATATCTTCATCAAAGCCAAAGAAATCCATTAGTTCCTTTGAAACACTGTTTTTCATAAAATCCCAGAAAATACCTTCTGAAAGCCCTGAGTATGTGGTCATAAGTTCTCCGGTAAGTCGCAGGGCAATATAATCGCCGGGAAGCATTACCTTATGGATCTTTGAATAAATATCAGGCTCATTTTCCTTTACCCATGCAAGCTTCGTGGCTGTAAAGTTCCCGGGAGAATTTAAGAGCTGTGAAAGACAATAATCCTCACCAAGCCCATTGAATGCTTTTGCTCCGTATTCAACAGCTCTGCCATCGCACCAGATTATTGAAGGACGAAGAACCCTCAGTTGTTTATCCAGAATAACCAGTCCGTGCATCTGGTATGAAATACCTATTGCACCAATCTCTTTTTTCTTAGCTCCCAGCTGATTATTACAATCGGATATAGAAGTTTTAAGGTTTGCCCACCAGGTTTCCGGATCCTGCTCGGCCCAACCCGGTTTTCTGGCAATGATCTCCATTTCATCTCCGGGATTAAATGCTGAAGCAAGACATTCACCTGATTCACCATCAATCACCGAAACTTTGACTGATGAGCTTCCTGAATCAATTCCAAGTAAAAGCATATTTCTAATTTTAGAGTACTTCAAGTGTCTAAAGTACTTAAAATTATTTTATTTTAACTTTATGTACTCAAAATTTTAACTCACTTCAGGCATTTATCTAATTCCGGGAATATCAATATATCTGTATCTCTCATAATATTCGAGATCATGCTCAGGTTTTTCGACATATTCCGGAAATGGTCTGTTTGAATGTGTCTGGAAATAGAGCAGGCAACCATCCCGCCAGATCTGTGCATCTCGTTCCTGTTTTATAAGCAATGCTTTGACCTGTTCATATCTGTCACTGTCAATAAAATCCTTTGATTTTCCCCATTCGTTTTGCAGCCATCTCACTGATTTCACTCCTTCATCATACCTGAAGCATATCTCATTCCAGAGTGTTCTTCCGGATTTAAGCGTGTAATCCCATGGCACATGATGAAACCATAGTAAAAGGTTCTCAGGACAAGTTTCGATGTTCTCATATATGTCTCTCACAGGAGGGAAATACTGACTGACAGCATTACTACCCTTTGAGGTTCTGTCAAAGCCTATGCCTGTACTGTCCGCCCTGTGATAATATACTGATGTCCAGTCCCGCCGTCCCCTGTTAACCCACGGCCCAGGTCCATAATGGTGACCGGCATACATTATATGATGTAATCCCAGTGGTGTCATATAATTAACAGTTATTTCACGTGAGGCAAGCATCATTTTGCTTATTATCCGTACTGTTTCATTATTATTTGTAAATGTCATTCTTATCCATTCATCTGCTATCTCTTCCGAGTCCATGTACGGATTCCATGCCAATCGGCCAAAGGCATACCAGTTAGCCTGGCCAAAGGGATGGCCGGTCCAGTTAATATCGCTGCCGATGTTCGATACTCCTGCCATTGCAGTCAGTGAATGGTTATAAAGAGTACCGTCAACTATCCCTGCAACAAGAGATCCCTTTTCTCTGGCATATGTATCCGATTTAAGGCATTCTTCATACAGGGGTGCAAGAAACACAAGATGTACTGAACTGCCCAGGTACTCCTGGGTGATCTGGAATTCAGGCATAACCGATGTTTCGGGCATTGCCCCAAAAAGAGGATGAAATGGTTCTCTCGGTTGAAAATCAACAGGTCCGTTCTTAACCTGTATCAGAATATTTTCCCTGAATTTTCCATCCAGGGGGACGAATTCATTATAGGCTTGTTTTGCCCTGTCATCCGGCACATTATTATCATAAACAAAGGCTCTCCACATTACTATTCCGTTATGCGGGGCAACGGCATCGGCAAGTATATTGGCGCCATCGGCATGAGTGCGGTTATAATTCTGCGGGCCCGGCTGACCTTCCGAGTTGGCTTTTACGAGAAAACCTCCGAAGTCGGGTATCAATTCGTAAATCTCATCCGCTTTCTTCTTCCACCAGTCAATAACTTCAGGATCAAGCGGATCTGCCGTTTTCAGTCCTCCGATCTCAACAGGAGCACTGAACCTCGCTGTCAGATATACTTTTATGCCATATGGTCTGAATACATTTGCCAGGGCAGCAACCTTGACGAGATAATCATGCGTAAGAATCAGTGCATTTGCATTTACATTGGTGAGAACAGTTCCGTTAATACCGACTGAAGCATTCGCCCTGGCATAATCTGTATACCTCATATCCAGTGTGTCCGGGAGTGATTCCCACTTCCAGAGTGACCTGCCGGCATATCCGCGTTCAACAGATCTGTTAAGATTATCCCAGTGATTCAGAAGGCGTATTTTTGTCCCGGGGACAATCGAAATGTTCAACCGCCTGATATCACTTTGTGTCTGAAGAAGCCTTAGAAAATGGAATGTTCCATAGAGTATACCTTTATCAGAATTCGCGGCGATAGCGATTATCTTCTTTCTTTTATATTTAGTATTAATAATAAGGTATCCCTCGTCGCCGAGTGCTTTTAAATCTTCATTCAAATCAAGTGAAGCGATAATTTCAGAGTTTTCAGGTGTACCGGCAACTAACGCATGTTTCTTAACCTTTTCCGCTTCAGGGACAATATGTCCGAACAACCCGTTAAGTCCCATCTGTAATTCCCTGGCTGATGCCGTCAGAATCGGGGAATTGCCTTCCACAATCCATGAACTGATCAATTTATTGTATTGTTCTAAAACCTCGTGATCAGTTATTGTATCGTATCTTAACCATAACCTGTACCCATCTTCGGCTTGCAATCCTGAACTCAGTAATAAAAAGAGAAACAAGGATATTGTCTTAATTAAGTATTGCATAGTACTTTATCAGATTTTTATTTGTTATTATTATTATTTCCTGATTGTTGATTCCCTCATTATCAGCTTATGCTTCAAAACGATTGTACTTAAATTGAATGGTTCCGAGGTATTAAGTCTGTTTATGAGTGATGTAGCGGCTATTTCTCCCATGTTAATTGCCGGATAATCAATAGTAGTAAGATTTGGTTTCACAACCTGACTGACGGGTTCATTGTTAAAGCCGGCGACAGCAACTTCTTCGGGTACTTTAATACCGAGTTTTTGTAATTCACAGATAGCAGCAACGGCCGTTGCGTCATTTGCAGCAAATATCCCGTCGGGCCTTTTTTTCATTTTCATCAGGTTTTGTGCCGCGTTCTTTCCTGCTTCGTTGTTCAGGTCACTGATAATAAGCATATCCTGATCATATTTAATTCCATGATCAGTAAGCGCCTTTTTATAACCATTGAATCGTTCAGAATATACGTTCCGGAGAAGATTTCCGCTAAGATGTGCTATTCGTTTGCAACCCTGTTCGAGAAGATGGGTTGTTATCTCATATCCCGCCTTGAAATTATTAATTATAACGCTCATGCAACCATGGCACTCTGCAGCGCGATCGAAAAAGACCACAGGTATGTCTTTCTTATAAAGAATATTAAAATGATCCAGCGTTTTGGTATCATAAGCCAGTGAAATAATTAATCCATCTACCCTGCTGTTATAAAGTGTTGTAATGCATGATTCTTCATGCTTTACGGATTCCTGTGACTGGCTTATCAGTAAGCCATATCCATGCTTATTTGTGACCTTTTCGATCCCGGAGATAACTGTTGCTTGAAAATAACTATTCAGTTTTGGTACTACTACACCTATTGTATCAGTCTTCTGTTTTCTCAGGCTGCTGGCAAACTTGTTGCGCTGATATCCCATATCATGGGCCTTTGCTTTAATCTTTTCGCGAGTTGCCTTACGAATATGAGGATGATCTTTAAGTCCCCTGCTGACAGTTGACGGAGAAATATGCAATGCCCTGGCAACGTCATAAATAGTGATTTCCTTTTTGCCTTTCATTTTTAAGACTTTAATAAACAAAAATAAAATAAAAACCCGGGATAATGTAAAGTGAAAACAAAAAATAATCTGCAATCGATTGCAGTTAATTAGAAATTTTAGTATTTTTGTAATCGGTTATCAGATAACCGGGGAAGATTTTATGAAATGAAGCATTCTTTGACAAGTTTAACAAGGAGAAAACGGCAGGGAAGATTCAATCCTGCCATGGATAAACAATATAAGTGATTCGGTATCTAATTCTCTATGGTTCAGAATTTAAATATTCATAATAACCTATTCATTATAACCTGATTATGACAACACAAATAATCCGCAGATTTTTTTCTTTAACTCTGTTCTGCCTTCTGGTCTTTACCGGTTTTGGTCAGAAAATTGCCACACTTGAGGTCAGCCTTTCGCAACCTGCTTATGGACTGGATATCCCGGTGAGTATTGATCTTGATGCAATAACTTATGCTTCCGATACTATTTTGAACCTTTTTGAAGTGAGTGGAAAGAACAGTACTGCTATACCTTTTCAGATTGAACCTGGAAATCCCCGGCGTCTTCACTGGATTGTGACAACGGGAACAGCTGCCGGTGAAAAACATGTTTTCGAGCTGGTTAAGGGTAAAGCAGATAATAAATCTGTTGTAACTGCCACTGAAAAAGATGGTGCTCTTATTATCCACAAAGGAGATCAGAATTTACTTCAGTATTATTTCAGAACAGTATATCCACCTGAAGGTGTTGACACTGCATATAAAAGGAGCGGATTTATACATCCGTTATGGTCACCAAAGGGACAGGTTCTTACCCGTATCCAGCCTCCTGATCATTATCATCATTATGGTATATGGAATCCCTGGACGCATGTTGAATATGAAGGAGATAAAATTGATTTCTGGAATATAAATTCAAAACAGGGTACTGTTCGTTTCGCAAATTTTACATCAGTCGAGAACGGATCTGTCTTTGCAGAATTCGGGGCACTGCATGAACATGTAGTCTTTAAGAAAAGCGGCGGGGAAAAAGTCGCATTGAATGAAGTACAGAATATCAGGGTATATCGCCCTCAGGAAGACCAGGATTTCTTCATAGTTGATTTCAACATCTCACTCAACACTGCCGGTGAGTCTCCGTTTAAAATACTTGAATACCGTTATGCAGGCCTGGGATGGAGAACAACTGAAAAATGGGACAAGAATAACAGCATAGTCCTTACTTCAGAAGGAAAAACAAGAAAGGATGCAGATGGAAGCAAAGCCAGATGGTGCATAGTACAGGGGGAGATTGACGATGAATATGCAGGTGTTGTAATGATGTCATTCCCTACCAACTATAATTATCCGGAACCTTTGAGAATATGGCCCGAGAACCAGAATAACCGTGGGGATATGTTCGCCAATTTCTGCCCGACAAAAGACATGGACTGGTTACTTGAACCGAGGCAGAATTACATACTGAGATATAGGTTCCTGGTATATAACGGCAGTGTTGATAAAGAAAAAGCCGAGAGTGCATGGTACTATTTTGCTTATCCGCCGAAAGTATTCGTGAAGCCGGTGAAGTAAATTAAAATTCATATTTTCTAAAAAAAAAGCCGCAATCGGTTGCATAATTCATTTTTTTTCATAAATTTGACATGACGCTTGATTTTTAATACTGACTTAAATCTTTAATCAGAGGGCATAAAACTTTTAAAAAGAATGACTTTTTGACATTTACCAGGGTAATATTTTTTGATTTAAATATTTTCTTCAACCCTTTAAATTAACTCTATGAAAAAAATTTTGCTAATGCTGATTGTGTTTGCTGGACTTTCAATCAGTCTGGCTGCACAAAAAGTAGTTACTGGTAAAGTAACGGACGAAAATCAGGCACCTCTCACAGGGGTATCGGTGATGGTAAAAGGCACCACCGTCGGTACACTGACTGATATTGACGGTGCATTTAGCCTATCAGTACCTGATAACGCAAGAATTCTTTCTTTCTCGTTTATCGGTATGAAAACCTCAGAAATAGAGATCGGCACACTAACAACTTTTAATGTAACAATGGAGGTTGATATCGGTATGCTTGAAGAGGTTGTAGTTATTGGGTACGGTACACAGCGAAGGGGAAGCATTACTGGCTCCATAGCTTCTGTTACAACGGAAGATATTCAGGAGTTACCTGTAATTGATGTTGGTTCAGCTTTGCAGGGCAGGGCTACCGGTGTGGTTGCCCTGGCTTCAGGAAACCAGCCCGGGGAAGGAGTTACCATCCGTATCCGCGGACGAAGATCCCTGACGGCAACAAATGAACCCCTTTACGTTGTAGATGGTATTCCCTACGACGGGAATATCGTTGATATTAATCCCAGGGATATCAAATCCATGGAAATACTTAAGGATGCTTCTGCTACTGCCATCTACGGATCGAGAGGCGCAAACGGAGTTATCCTTGTTACTACAAACCGCGGAGGGGACTTCCCAACTACGGTTTCCTACTCGGGACAATACGGAATTACAAGTGTCCTTGCTCTTCCGGATTTGATGAACGGGGATGAATACTATACAATGAAGGAAGTAGGCGGACGAGCCTTTCAGCCTGAAGAAATAGCAGCGCATGACAGGGGCGTTTCTGTCGACTGGCTGAAGCTGGTTCTGGACAAGGGATACCAACAGAACCACCAGCTAAGCATCCGAGGCGGTTCAGAGAAAACAGGATTTGCTCTTTCTGCCAACTACTTGAATGAACGGGGAGTCATAAAAACCCAGGATTTTAGCAGGTATTCTTTCAGGGTAAATCTTGACCACAAGATATCTGACAGGATCAGGGTGGGTACTTCTACACAGTTATCCAACTCGGTACAGAACTGGGGATCGAATCCATACGGCACCGCCCTGGCTATCTCACCGCTGGCTGAACCGTATGATAGTGAAGGAGAAATGGTATACCGCCCGGGAGCAGATCCATTGTTGTGGAATGCACTGGCAGATTATGAAGAAGGAAATATGGTTGATGAACGAAATACCCTCAGGGTCTTCGCTAATATTTTTGCAGAGGTGGATATACTGAAAAATCTGACATACCGGATGAACTATGGTCCTGATTATCGCGAATACAGGAGAGGCGTATTTCAGGGCACTAATTCCATATCCCGTCAGGGAGGACTTCCCAGGGCTCAAAAAGAACACAGGAGGACTTACAACTATACCTTTGAAAATATCCTGACTTATAATTTGACATCGGGTAATCATGATCTGAATTTCACAGGTCTTTACAGTGTACAAAAATCAACTGGTGAGTATACCAATATATATGCTGAGAATGTACCTTACGAAACACAACTGTTCCATAATATCGGGACAGCCGAAACAGTACTCGAGTTTGGAAGCGATCTTTCTGAATGGGGAATTATGTCGTTCATGGGCCGTGTAAATTATGAGTTCATGGGCAAATATATGTTAACTCTTACAGGTCGTTATGACGGATCATCACGACTCGCTGAAGGGAACAAATGGGGCTTTTTCCCGTCTGCTGCACTTATGTGGCGAGTCAATAAAGAGGGTTTCATGTCAACTCAGGAATTATTCTCTGACCTGAGGCTAAGGGTAAGTTACGGAGTAACAGGAAACACCGGGATTGACCCATATCAGACCCGAGGATCATTAACCAGAACAATATATTCATTCGGCGGTAACGCAGCTTTTGGTTATGCCCCTGGCACAATAGCAAATCCTGATTTACGATGGGAGTCATCCGCAACACTGAATTTCGGAGTGGATTTCGGATTAATGGATAACCGCATCTCGGGAAGTGTTGAAATATATCAAACTAATACTAAAGATCTTCTGCTTGAAAGACAGATTCCAATCACCTCAGGATTTAATTCAGTAATGGAAAACATTGGTGAAACAAGGAACAGAGGTTGGGAGGTAAACCTTATAACCAGGAATCTTACCAGTGGTGAATTCAGCTGGGAAACAACATTAAATTTTTTCGGCAACAAGGAAGAGATCATCGATCTTTATGGTACAAAAACGGATGATGTGGGGAATGAGTGGTTCATTGGCCAGCCTTTAACTGTATGGTATGATTATAATAAACTGGGAGTCTGGCAACTGGGTGAAGAAGATGCAGCTGCCGTCTATGCAATGGATCCCGGTGAAATAAAGGTGGAAGATGTGAATGGTGATAATATACTCAACCAGGATGACAGGGTAATCCTCGGATCAGATATGCCAACATTAACTGTTGGAATAGGATCGCGGTTCGAGTACAAGGGAGTGGATTTATCATTCCTGCTCCTGGGGGTATTCGGACATACAATATATAATTCATTCGAAGTAAGCAACGCCACACTGCAGGGCCGATATAACAACATTGATGTGGATTACTGGACCGAAACAAATCCGACCAATAAGCATCCCAAACCTGATGGCTCGATGGAATATCCATATTATAGCACTACAAGGGGTTATTATCCCGGAGACTTCTTCAAAGTTAAAAATATCCAGCTTGGATATAGTTTACCCAATACAATACTATCCAAAATCAAAGCTAAAAAGCTGAGAGTATTCATTAATTTTGATACGCCATTTATATTTTCACAACTGGCTGATAACCTTGATCCTGAAGTATATGGTGGTGAAGTTACAAGTGATGTTCCTTCCACCAGGATGAATTCTATTGGTGTATTGTTAGATTTTTAATTTTTAATTGATAAAATATATAGCAAAATGAAAACATTGAAATCTTTAATTATAGTTTTCGTATTGATATTTATATCATCCGTATCATGTGAAGTACTGGAAGAGGAAATCATATCAGGAGTAACAGTTGATACTCATTATGGTACACCGGAAGGATTCGAAGATGCTGTTAATGCTGCTTATGAAAGATTACGTTATTTTTACGGCGATGAGGATGGATGTGAAATAACTGTATTCGGAACGGATGAATATACCAATGGCGGACATGGAAGCGCTCACGCAATTAATAAATATGAGGCCGGATTGAATGCTGAATCTCCATCATTCTGGAATCCATGGCAATATCTTTACATCGGTATCAATACATGTAATGCAGTGATCGGACGCGCTCCGGATGCTGACATTCCGGAAGCCGAAAAGAACATAATGCTGGGGGAAGTACATTTCCTGAGAGCTCACTATTACTACCTTCTGGTAGAGTTCTTTGGCCCTGTTCACCTAACCCTGACAGAGACAACAGGTGTTGAAACTGAGGCAAACCGTACACCTGAAGATCAAATATATGATGCGATCATTGATGATCTTGAGTTTGCCATTGCCAATTTACCACTCACTCAGAGTGAGTTCGGGAGAGTAACCAAACCGGCAGCCCAGCATCATCTTGCGCTTATTTATCTGACAAGAGCATATAAATCCTTTGCACAGGCAGATGATTTCAGCAATGCTGCCAATCTGGCTGTGGATGTAATAAATAATTCAGGACATATCCTTCTTGATGACTATCAGCAGATATATAATCTTGCAGATGCTAACGGAAAGCTTTCCCACACGAATGAACAGAATAATGAAATTATTTTCTCAGTTCAATTTGACATTAATCCGTTGTTAAATCCAAGAGGTAATGAAACTCATCTTTATTTCAGACCCTGGTATGAAGTCTATGACAAAGGAGGATTAGTTCGTGGTCTTGGTCACGGATACGGACGTCCATGGATCCGTTTCAGACCGACTGCGTGGCTGCTGGAAAATTTCCGACCGATCGATGTAGATGCAAGGTTTAATAAATCTTTCCAGATTGTCTGGTATTTCAACGATTTAGGAGGTATTCCTGCAGGAGCTTCAATAGGAGATACATGCATCTGGATAACAGATGAGGACCTGGATCAGGCTAAATTTGATGCACTTCAGGCAAGGCTTCCATATGCTAATATATTCTCCTGGAATATAAATGATATAGATGAGAGCTGGTCTTTGTGGATGTCGGATCTTTCAGTAACGAATAATAATATCAATATATTCCCGTCACCGTGGAAGATTGATGACAATCTGCGCCCGTCTTTGAATGAACAGGAGGGTTCACGCGATTTTATTGTGTTCAGACTCGGTGAGACCTACCTGATTGCTGCTGAAGCAATGTTGGGAAGAGATGGTAATGCTACCAATGCTGTTGAATATATAAATACAATCAGGCGCAGGGCAGCTTATGACGGGATGGAAGCTGCCATGGAAGTAACTGCCGCAGAGGTTGATCTTGACTTCATCCTGGATGAGTGGTCAAGGGAGTGTTTTGGAGAACAGAGCCGGTGGTTAGACCTTAAACGTACCGGAAAATTGCTTGAACGGGTTAGAGCATATAATCCGGACGCAGCACCCAATATTGATGATCATCATCTGCTTCGCCCTATACCTGCGAATCAGATAACCCGGTGTACAAATACATACCAGCAAAATCCGGGTTACTAAAAAATCATCACGGATGAAAGAGGCTTCCTCAAAAAAAAAGAGGCAGCCTCTCTTTTTATTTACCATATTTGTATTTAATTATCTATCTTCATAAATCCATAAACCAATCAAATAATAGAATGATATGAAAAGAAGGAAATTTATTAAAAGAAGTATGACTGCAGTAGCAGGTACGGTAATTCTACCTACTATAGTTCCCTCATCAGTTATGGGAAAAAATCCGCCCAGTGATAAGATCAATATCGGCTGGATCGGTTGCGGCAGGCAGGGAAGAGGTGACATCATGGGAACTATGAGGTTTGATTCAGCTGCGGTAGTTGCTGTTTCCGATGTGGATTCAAAAAGAATGGCACTTGGCAAAAAGTTTATTGAAGAAATTTATACCAGACAGGGTAAATCAGGTTATGTTGATGTTAAAACCCATGGTGATTATCATAGTATCTTTGCCGACAAGAGTATTGATGCCGTCATGATAACAACACCCGATCACTGGCATTCGCAGCCTGCGCTGGAAGCTGCCCTGGCAGGTAAGGATATTTACCTGGAAAAACCCACATCACTTACCATTGCAGAGGGAAGAGTGCTGAGCGATGTGGTAAGACGTCAGAAGGTTATCTTTCAGGTCGGAACCCAGCAGCGTTCAAGTGTTCAGTGGAGATTTGCCGCCGAGCTTGTCAGAAACGGCAGAATAGGGCAATTGCATACTGTAAAGATCGGCCTTCCCGGAGATCCGGCCGGCCCCGAAGCACCCGAAATGCCAATACCTGAAAACCTGAACTACGATATGTGGCTTGGATCAACACCTGAGGTCTATTATACCGAAATACGGGTGCATCCTCAAAATGATTTCGGCCGCCCGGGATGGCTCCGATGCGAGCAATTCGGCGCCGGGATGATAACAGGATGGGGTCAACATCATTTTGATTCAGCAGCATGGGGTATGGACACTGAATTGACAGGACCAATCTCAATGGAGGCGGTAGCTCAGTTCCCGAAATCAGGTCTCTGGGATGTTCATGGCGATTTCATGTCAATTGCAGAGTATAAGAATGGAGTAACACAACTCACAAGCGGTAACTATCCCAATGGCGTACGATACGAAGGCACTGAAGGCTGGATATTCGTGACACGCGGAAACTACAGGGCAACTGACAGTGATCCTGTTCCCCAGAATCAGACAAATAAACCACTGCAGGCAAGCGATCCCAAAATACTGACCTCAGAGATTGGACCGGATGAGATACACCTGTATGAGAGTAATTCACAACAGGGTAACTGGCTTGATTGCATCAAATCGAGACAGGAGCCTATTTCGCCTGTTGAGATCGGACACCGGGCATGCACGGTGTGCCTTGTCACACACATAGCCATGAAGCTTGGGAGAAAACTGTACTGGGACCCCGATAAGGAAAAATTTGTAAACGACGATGAAGCAAACAGTTTGCTGGCCCGTCCGCAAAGAGCACCTTACGGAACTAACTATGTAAAGATTTAATTCTTTAATTATGAGGAAATTATTTATTCACGCCTTGCTGTTGCTTACAGGCGCAGTGATCGCATTGCCACTAACAGCAGCGAAGATCAACGCTGTTAAGGTCGGTTCAAAGATAAATGTAACAATAGATGGTAAATTCTTCACCAGTTATATCTTCTCAGAAGATGAGAAATATCCTTTTTTCTACCCTGTTAACGGACCGGTTTCAGGAGGATCGGTAACTTCCATGCGTAATGCAGTATATCCTCATCATTCTTCTCTTTTCTTCGGATGCGATCAGGTTAACGGAGGTAATTACTGGCAGGAAGGACTGGAAAGAGGCCGTATAATTTCTGTAAATGCTCAAATTCAAAAACAGGGAGGCGATTCAGTCGTCATCACCGATGAATGTATCTGGAGCCGTCCGGGAGCTTTGTCTCCGATCATGGACACAAGGGTATTTATAATAACTGCTCCATCGCCTGAAATAATCCGGATAGATGTCGAAATAACCATGGAGATGCTGATGGATGTCCACATCAGAAAGACCAACCATTCTCTTTTCAGTGCCAGGATGGCAGAGGATCTTGCAGTTAACAATGGAGGTACAATGATAAATGCCGAAGGAGCTAAAGGTGAAAAGGAAACATTCGGAAAAAGTTCTCCCTGGATCGATTACTACGGGAAGCGGGGTAATGTAATTGAAGGACTTGCTATTTTGCAGCACCCGACAAATCCCTGGTATCCTTCACCCTGGTTCACACGTGCTTACGGATTCATATCGCCCACGCCAATGAACTGGCCGGATAATGGTGAAGAGACTTTCATGAAGAGAGGGACAGAGCTTAAGCTCAGGTATTGTGTACTTGTTCATGCAGGCACACATACGGAGGCTGATATTGCAGAGATATTCGATAAATACAAAAATTATCAACCGTAAGTAAAAGCACAGTTAAAGTTGGCGCCAGCAACGAAATATAAAAAAGCTCAAAGTAATGTAATTCCCTTCTTAAGAATTCCTGGCTCCTTCACTCCTGTATCTTCTTTTGGCTGGCATCCTCCAACAGTTAATTCAAATAAGCCGGGTTTTATTACTCTTTTATTCTGCTCATCAATAACTGAAAATGCCTCCGGGGAAACAGAGAAAGTCACTGTTTTGGTTTCACCCGGCTGTAAATGAATTCGTTTAAATCCTTTAAGGGCACGTATGGGGACAGGTACAGATGCGTCAAGATTGGACAGATAAAGTTGAACAACTTCGTCCCCTGCCCTTTTACCCTTGTTTTCATGGTACTCATTTTATGATTAGATTTTTCAATTCTTAAATGTCATTGTGTCTTTTTGCTCTCGATCTATTATATTTTTGCCCTTCTGTAAATACAATCCTTCATGACACACAGATTACAGGTATAAGGTGCTCTTTTAACATTTTCACCAATACCTATTATCCCGCTGACTGATTTGATCGGGTCCATGAGTGCAGAAGGTGTTAACCTTATTCCACAGAAATTATCAGGCATCAGCCGAAACAGCTTATGTTGTTCAGCTACAAGCCAGCCACAGTATCCCGGGCTGAAGCAGTTTGTAACACCTTCCCCTGAATTACTCATGTTCTTTTCAAGATCGTTATGCATCAGGTCTGCTGCTGCTTCAACCGTTTCACTGCCAACTACATCATATATATATCCTTTCAGAAGATCGCCCTCTTTCATCTCTTTTTTGCTTCTGATTCCAATCTCCTCTCCTGCGGTACAAAGAAACAAGGCAGCTGAATCAGATTTTTTAATCTGTCCGTAAATAATTTTCCTTATATCAAAAACCTGATCTTTTAATGTTACTGTTTTTTCAATATCATTAAAAGTAATCTGATTAAAAATCCTGTATTCAGCTTTTATTTCACATATAGTTTCAGCCTCCAAAAGTACTTCGGCAACAAGTTCTGAAAAAGTCTCATGCGATTCACCTTTCTTATACCCTATAACACTTTCAATTTGAGGGACATTAAGATTCAGGTCTTTAAAATCAAATTGAAAAGTTTTTCCGCTCATATTTATCCTGGTAAATTCCTGATTCCCTGACTATCCTTTCCACTATCTCCTCCCATCCCAGTGTCATCAGATGAATCCCGTTTATCCCTTTCTTCCCTTTCAATGATTCAATGATCTCCAGAACTATCTGCACACCTTCTTCTGTTTCCCCGTCGCCTGCCTTTTCCATCCGTTCCAGAATTCTTCCCGGCAAAAAGACTCCCGGTACCTTTTCGTGCAGGTACCTGGCTATCTTATTACTTTTCATGGGTGCAATACCTGCGAGTATGAATACCTTGTCAAGCACATTTTTTTTATCCAGCTCTTCCAGCCAATTGTCAAGCCCTGCCGTATCAAAAATAATATTTGTCTGAAAGAATTGTGCCCCTGCATTGACCTTTTTATGATCTCTTATAGCCTGTAATGCAGGTTCGGCAGCAAAGGGTGTAGTTGCGGCGCCAAGGAAAAATCGTGGAGGGTATTTTATCTTTCTTCCGTCGAGATATGTTGCTTCGTCCCTCATTTTTCTGAGTATCCATAACATCTGGACAGAATCGACATCTACCATGTTCAGGTCTGCTGTAGGTGCAGGACCTATTCTGGCACTGTCGCCTGTTACACAGAGAATATTCCTGATTCCAAACTGTCCTGAGCCGATCACCATTGATTGAAGTGCCGTTCGTGTAGTATCCCTTGCAGCTATTTGCAGCACAGCTTCTGTGTCGAGGTCATTTGCAACTTTGCAGCATGCCAGTGATGACATTTTTGGATTTGCCGATGAAGCATCTGTAAAGTTTACTGCTGTTACATAAGGCTTTACAAGTCCTATTTCTTTTATCAGCTTCTCTGAATTTGCACTCAGAGGGGGTGTTACTTCGGTTGCAACAACAAATTCACCATTTCTTAGTTTCCTTTCGAGTTCTGATGCTGGTTCCTGATAAGCCTGGGGGTGGTATTCTGAATCCCCTCCCCACCATTCAGGTTGCCTTATAGTTTTAAAAACAGAATCCCATATCTGGTCTTTTTTCTCTTTGTCTTTCGACAATAATCCCTTAATAAAAGTCCATGTACCCGTCTTTTTTATCTGTCGCACTACATCTCCCCACGTTTCTGTTCCGGTCTTGTTCCAGTCAAGAGGGGGAAGAATTTCAAGAAGAGTTTTTTCGCGGCCGGTTTTAACGGCTCTTTTGTAAATGCTGTACCATACACATTTACGGGTTTCATCAATATAGCATTTTTTCTCCGGTGTTATTCCGCCGCAAGGTCCATTTCTTAAACCTTTCGGGCATTCCATGGGACAGATAAAAGCTGTCTCCTGTAAAAGGCAGTTTCCACACATTCTGCACCCAAAAACCGGCCCTTTTATAAAGAGTTCTGTTCTTGCCAAAAGCCGTTTGCCGAATTTTTCCTTTTTAAAGGGATAAAAAGCAGGCTGCCATCTTCGGGCGGGTTTAATACCGGACATTTTAAGATCTTATATTTTAATTCAAATTCATCATTGTTGCCTGCTCTGGTAGTATTCAACAAATCGCATAGCAAAATCATCTCTGTCCAGCACCAGATCAGTGGCACGGACAATTGAAGTTATTTTTTCAGGATTGGCAATTGGACACGTCAGGCCATTATATATTGATAGAGCCATAAATGAGGTATTCAACGATTCTCTGTCAGGCAGTCCGAAAGAAATGTTGCTGGCTCCAAGTGTGACATTATGGCCAAGTTTCTGGTGTATCAATCGTATTGTTTCCAGGGTTACTATGCAGGCTTTAGAATCGGCACTAACTGCCATAGCGAGTGGATCAATAATTATATTCTCAGCATCTATTCCTATTTTTAAAGCTCTTTCGATTATTTTTTCCGCTACTGTTATTCTTTTTTCAGGGTCATGGGTTATTCCTTCCTCATCCATGCAAAGTCCTATTATTGCCGCGCCATATTCCTTTGCAACAGGAAGAAGTGTCTGCAATGCAGTTTCTTCCCCGTTGACGGAATTTATCAGACATTTGCCGGCTGCAACTTTAAGCGCTGCTTCAATTGCTTTAGGATTTGGTGAATCGAGACACAAAGGGACATTAAATTTATCCTGAAGCACTCTGACTGTTTCGGGGAGCAACCTGACATCATCCACACCCGGGAATCCAACATTTACATCAAGCACGTCAGCTCCTGCTTTGATTTGGCTTTCAGCAAGTTCGATTACATATTCAAAATTATTCTCCTGTAATGTAGAAACCAGCTTTTTCCTTCTTGTCGGATTTATGGATTCCCCGATAATAACAACTGGCCCTTCGGTACTTATTATCACTTCTGCAGCTCGTCCCTTAAGAATTGTTTCCATATTTCGATTTTCCTGTTAAGATACAAGATGATTTAAATAATTCACTGCACCTTGTGGATCGGGTGAATAAAAATCAGCACCTATTTTCACACAGTAATCCATTGTAACAGGAGCGCCACCAACAAGGATTTTCAGGTCAGAATATTTTGCTCTGATAGCATCAACAGTTTTATTCATGTTTTCCATTGTTGTAGTAAGTAGAGCGGAGAGTCCAATGACAGCACCGGGATTTTCATCGATTGCTTTCATAAATTTGTCTGTACCGGTGTCCACACCCAGATCAATCACTTCCCATCCTCCGCCCTCTATCATCATTGCTACAAGGTTTTTCCCTATATCATGCAGGTCACCTGCTACCGTTCCTATTATGAATTTCCCTTTTCTCTTCGTCTCGCCAGACTGGAAAAATGGTTTTAGATGTTTCATCGCGCTGTTCATTGATTTGGCAGCCATCAACATTTGAGGCACATAAATCTCCTTCCTGCTGAATTTGTCTCCTACTACTGCCATTGCAGGGATGAGTGCATTTTCAAGTATCTGGTCGGGTGTTACGCCTGTTTCCAGAGCCAGTTTTGCCAGTTCATCCGCGCCATCCTGTCCCTTCATGTCAGGAGGATAGGGACATGTACGGTCAATCTTTCCATACTCAACACAATGTGCAAGCTTTTGAAGAATTTCACTCATATAATGTATGTTTATAATTATTTACTAACTGCTCTGTCAATTCAATATCCGCCATTAAGTAATTCATTTACTGCATTAACTGCAAATATAATTAAGTCCACGGAATATATATTCTTTGTCAATTAATTCAGGGAATGCTTTATGAAAAAAATAATTTGTTATGATATAGCGTATTGCAGAGCCATTCCCGGCCCATCCGCCTCTTGAGACGGGAACACCAAAGGGATTCTGTTTATTGAATTCTTCCAGACGGGTCTTATACTGGATGACATGTGCTTCTGCTTTTTCTATATAAGAATCGTCCATTAATGGGAATACCTGTAAAACATATGAGACATATCTTCCAAACTGTTTTTCGATTTGAGGCCAGAACTCAATAATATATTTTTTATATTTTTCATCTCCTGTAGTGACATACAATTCGCAGGCAGCTTTAAGCATTTCGTCTTCAAGCGGCCCTCCTGTAGTATTCCCAAAACGGAACATATAAGGCTTATGACCCTGCTCCCCATCCCACACTTTTTCCGCTGTAGCGATACATTCTTTAGCAAGCTCATCATTATATCCTCTCAGCACACGGCTTGAAGCCGCCAGAGCTGCTGCTGATCCATAATTCAGCGCGCTTGATTTACTGGTAAATGCCCACCTGTCATCAAAAGTACCACTGTAAACACCATTTGACGTACGATCTTTATAATGACGATTGTAGATAAAATCATAACGGGGATACTTCATAAATGCCTCAATTGCCTTATTAACTGTATCAATCCTGCGGTTAATAAATTCTGGTATGGGATCCCACTGTTCCGGAGTGGGGCAGAGCCATATATCGCCATTGGTTGCATTCCTTACCTCATGTTGAATTATTTCAATGACTCCGTTTTTTGAATCGCTGAAAAGACTGTTATACCAGCTGTTGAAGACAAAAATATTCAACCCTTTTTTTTCAAAATAACCAGATCCGTTTATCTGTAAGTAATCATCTTTTTTTGAACAGTTCGTTAAAACCAGAACGCAGAACATCAATGTAATAGCTGATCTGTAATTATTGCCGCTGACTCTATGTCTGAGACGTTTTCCTGTTGTACCTGTTTTAAAAATCATCCTTTTCGTACTAAAATATAAAAGCTAAAGAACTGAGGCTCACCATAAAGATTTGCCTCAATTCTCATTTCCCTCCTTTTATTACCTTATATAGCATCCCGCTTTTAATCCGGATTTTACAGAACCATCTAACCTTAACATTAATTAATGCAACAAATATGTTTCCCCTGACATTTTAATCCGTAATATAAGGTATTATTTGAGGATCTTGTAATATTACTCTTCTGATGAGTGTTTGTGTTTGTATAAATTTAATTTTCAAATACTTGCCAAATATATTACTTAATTATCCATGGTTTTTACAATCAAATTTATTACTATTTTTCTTATTATGCAACCGATTGCAAAAGATTTTTTCTGAATTTTTAACTATTATGGCTTAATGTATTTTTTTCAATAAATTTTTCAAAGAAAAAAATGAGGCCTTCCATTTCTGTCCGGCCTCATTTCAAAACCAACCTAACCTACCCATTTAGTATTATGAAGTACTATTTCGGGTTTGTATATTATTAAAAATCAACGACTTCGAAATATGCCGGTTTGGGATCAATATTTACATCAAAAAGTAAAGGATAGTTTTTCCTCCCGGCTACCGGAAAATTATCAAGCCATGTGTAATCATCCGCAAGACCCCAGAAAGTAACCCCGGTAATAGCATCTTTGAAAGACCGGAATTCCATAAAATACCTGCCGTATGCAATTGACTGCTTTTGTGCAAGATTATCAGTATAAGCACTCTCAGGATCAGAATTGGAAGTATAAACTGAAACATCCAATTCAGTGATTTGAAGCTCAATGCCCAGTGATTTATACTTATTGAATGCATCATTAATCAGTGAGCTGGACGGATAACTTATACTCCAATGTCCCTGAAGACCTATTCCATCAACAAGATACTGTTCTTTCAGTTTCACCAGGAGATCGTATATTTTATCTCTTTTAGTTGGATCTATAGCCGTATAGTCATTATAAAACAATTTTGCATCTGGATCAGCAGTCCTTGCCGCTTTGAAAGCTTCGATGATATAATCCTCCCCGCATATATTGTACCACTGAGAAGTTCTGTATACTGAACTGCCATCGTCAATTGCCTCATTCACTACATCCCAGGCATAAACCTTGCCTTTGAAATGAGTCAATACTGTTGTTATATGCGTTCGGAGTCTTTGCAACACAAGCTCTTTGGATGCCGTTGCTGATCCATCCCTGAAAATCCATGAAGGGACCTGGTTGTGCCAGCAGAGACAGTGTCCTCTCACCTTCATTCCGTTAGCCTCGGCAAAAGCAACGATTTTATCTGCATTGTTAAAGGTGAAGGTGCCTTCTGTCGGCTGCAGATTTGACCATTTCATGTCATTCTCGGCTGTAACACTGTTGAAATGACGCTTGATCAGATCTGTCTTTTTCTGGTTATCAATAAATGATGGAGGTATAGCCACTCCCATGTAAAAATAATCGTCAGGAGTATAGTAATCCTTTAATCCCTCATCACCCTGGTTGTATTCATCGATGTTCTTCTGGAGTTCAGTGGAATCATCCTTATTACAGGTGGTTGCTCCAATGAAAGAAATAAATAGTAGGGGTAATAAAATTACTTTTCTACCCTTTTTCAGCATAATTTTTTATCCGTCGAATTTCTAATCAATAATAGATAAAGATAAAGTGTCCGCAGATCAACTGCGGACACTTATTATACCATCAGACTAATATCCCGGATTCTGAAAAGCAGCTTTTTCATCTGCGGTCATTTCCATGCCGTCAAGCTGGCCTTGTGGAATTGGGCGCAGATAGTGATAATGCTGAATAGTGCGCGTAATTGTTTGTGCATTATGGTCTCCTTTGACGCTTGAAGCTATTCTGTAAGTAGCAGCGACTTCGTCCCATTTTTGTGTGCGTACCAGGTCGAACCAGCGAAAACCTTCGCCGTAATATTCACGCGAACGTTCTACAAGAATATAGTCTATATCTATAGTTGCCGGTGTTGCAGCTATCAAAGCAGTGCTATGATCCTCTACTTTTGCAGCATTCTGAGCCCTGTCAAACTTCCACATGCCTGCCCGTGCCCGGATAATATTGATTAAATCTTTCGCGCTTTTACCAGCTGTTGTAGTTGCGCCTTTCACAGCTGCCTCGGCTGCAATGAAGTAGAATTCAGAGAATTTGGCTATGTTAAAAGGACGGCAGATTGAAGCATTGGGTTGCCCCAATCCACCGGCGTTGTCGGTGCGGTAAGTGCTCATTTTCCACGTACCCGGATATGTTACCCTGCTTATGCCGCTCGGAGATATTACATAGTCGGCTCTTCCGGGTAAAATCCCACCGCCAACATTACTTGGACCTGCACCGGCAGGGTAAGTAATAGGCGTCGCTGGTTCATCGGGCAGGAAAGTCAGTATTGGATCACCCGGATAAACCGGTAACCCGTTTGCACCATAATAAAAGGCAGTCTGGTCACCCCCTTTAGGCCAGTTGCCACGGTAAACAACTGTAAATGTGCCGTCATACCGTGAATCATCCGTTTTGTTGGCAAAGGTGTTTACAATTGCATCGATAGTGGGGGCCATACGTGTCCAGGGACGACCCAAATCCTGACATGCTTCACGCAGAACAGAACTTGATGAACCAGTCCCGTCTGCATTTTTAGCACTTCTGATTTCTGTGTAATTCCAGGTCATCATCCATGCAGCAAAATTATCCGCGCCGCCGCCACTGCCATACGTCAGGCTTGCTCCGTTATATTTTTCGCTTGTCTGGGTATGATCGGCATAGAGCAGCATTTCTTTGTTGCGTTCATTTCCTCCTACATGTAATTCATAAAATGTCGGCATTAGTCCGTAAGTACCAGGATTGTCAATAGCGGTAGTTGCAACATCATAAGCCTGTTGGAAATACCATTGGGCATTATGTCCATCAGGGTCAGTTCTGGCACAATCCGGATAAGTAGGAATGCTGTTTGGGTTTTCGAGCCACCACGCGTAAGTCAGGTAGGCCTTTGACAAAAACAGGCGTGCAACCGTTTTGGTTACGGTGCCCGTTAAACGTCCAACGTCGGGAAGATCGTTTACGGCTGTCAGCAGGTCAGGGAATATCGCTTTGGTATAGACCTCCGGCACAGTGTTGCGCACAGAGATTCTCACTGGGGATGTATTGAACTTCAGTTCCCCTGCACCCATATCCAAAGGTACTCCGCCGTATGTTTGTACCAGCTGAAAATATTCGAATGCGCGGAAGAATCTGGCTTCGGCAATCAGGGATGCAGTGAGGCCAACCTCGGTAGCATTTTCAATGATCCCGCTGGCCGTGTTTATGGCAGGGAATGCATTGTCCCACAAAGTATTGGTACCACCGGTGGCACTGGAAGTAATATTCCCCTGACCGCTAACGTCCATCACTTTGAAGTTTGCATCCGCACTCTGGGCGTATGTCGCTTCGTCAGTTCCTGTTACACCTGAATTATAGTAGTATGCATTCCCGTATATGTAGCGCAGGTGGGCATATAGCGACGTCAGCCCGCCGTTAACACCCTGTTCGGTTTTAAAAAACCCGGGTTCAAGAATACTGCGAGGCTGTTCATCCAGAATATCAGAGCACGCTACCAGGAACAACGCCAATAAAGCTGTTCCTATTATAGTTTTTATGTGTACTTGTTTCATAATTTTCCTTTTTTTAAAATGATAAATTTACTCCAATTACGTAGTTCCGGGTTGAAGGTGAGTTAAAACCTACAGTCAGTATACGACTATTGTAGCCACCTGTTGCAACATTCTGGTTACCGTATGAGTTGGTTTCAGGATCCATTTTCATTTCTTTGTTGAATTCTGAGAACATCACAAATGGGTTCTGTACGATGAAGAATACACGCAATCTAACATCAGGGATTTTGATCAAACTTTGATTTAAGTTATACCCGAGTGAAATGTTACGCATCTTAAGGTATGAACCATCGAAGTATGCCATAGTGCTGAGATACTTCGGATTGTCGGCACTTAATACACCGCTGGGAGCAGGATACTTGGCGCCGGTGTTCTCGGGGGTCCAGTAGTCAACCTTAATTTGCCCCCTTCGTCCTGTCATCAGATTGAGGTAGCTGCTTGGTCCGTTGAGGGTGCTGACGAGGACACCGCCTATTTGGAAGCTCCCGATAAGGCTCAGATCAAATCCCTTATAAGAAACACGGGTGTTAAAGCCTCCCTGAAAATCGGGATCAACATCTATAATTTGTCTGTCGTCGGGTCCGATTTGTCTGGTCGGTGTTCCATCAGCGTCGAAGTCGCCGGTGTATTTCACCTTGATCATACCTACATTACCGCCCGGTTCCAGAATACTCAGATAAGGATCGCTCTCTTGCCATAAGCCTATCTGTTCGTAATCGTAAATTGCATTGATGTTATGGCCAACGAACCAACCATTACCTTCATCCCTGGTTTGTCCTGAAGCAAGGGATACCAGCTTGTTTTTGTTCATATACAGGTTAATGCCGGCTTCCCATGTCCAGCCGTTGACATTGTCCAAGATCGTGCCATTGAGTAAAATTTCAAAACCTTTGTTTTGAGTTTCCCCGACATTTGCCGTGTAACTGCTTACACCAGATGTCCGGGGTAAGCCAAAACTCAACAGAATATCTTTGGTATTCGTCACATAGTACTCTATGGTACCGGACAAGCGATTATTCAGTACGGCGAAGTCCAAACCATAGTTCCATGTTTCAGAGTACTCCCATCCTAAACTTTCGTTAGGGAGCTGGGTTACATAGTACCCGGTTGCGTAAGTAGCATTACCAAAGTTGTAGTCTCTGGAACTTAAACGACCGAGAGTGCTGTAAGTTCCAACAGCCTGGTTGGAGGTTTGTCCATACCCTGCACGAATTTTCAGCCTGTCGATAACTGCGATATTCTGCATAAATGACTCGTTCTTGATATTCCATCCCACCGATACGGCAGGATAGGTATGCCATTGATGCCCTTTTGCCAGCCTTGATGACGCATCAGCACGGACGGTAACCGTCATCATATACCGGTTACTGTATTCGTACATCACACGTCCCATATAAGAAATTAAGCCGCTTTGCGTATAGCCGCCACTAGGAAATGATGGTATACTGGTAGTAATTTCACCAACAGACTGCCCCAGGCTATAGTATTGGAAAGCCGCCGAGGGAATACCCTTTGCTGACGTGCCTGAGCTGAAGTATGTGTATTGTTCGGCTTCGTAAAGCGCTACTGCATTCACCCGATGTTTACCGGCAAAAACACGGTCGTAATTTATAAGATTTTGAATGTTCCAGTGATAGGAATGCGAATTGTTGTTAGAAGCAGTTGATATAGTTGTCGGGTTGTTACTGCCAACGCCCTCTGCGGTGTAGCTGCCATTGTTTTCCTGCATAAAATCCAGGCCCAGAGTGGCACGATACTTTAAACCCTGAATCCCCGGGATTTTCACTTCACCATATAATGAGTTGTATGTTGAATATCCCCTGGTTTGGCTTAACCATTCATCCTTTAAATCTTCTACGACAGATCTCGTGAAGGTAAACTGGTCGTCTAACGGCATTCTAATGGATCTCTTTAACGTACCGTCTGCGTTATACGGGTCGGAAATTGGCGACATGCTTAATACACCGTACAACCCTATCTGGTTACCTTCATTCATATTATAGTTACTATTTGAATTGAAGCCGAAGAGGAAATACTTACCAACTTCCTGATCAATGGCACTGCGTATACTATAGCGGGTGAATTTGTTTGTAGGGATAACGCCTTGATCCTGGAGGTAGCCAATGCCGAAGTTGTAGCTGCCATTGGTGGTGCCACCACTAAGACCTACGTCATGGCTTATCTCGTTACCGTTTCTGAAAAATAAGTCTTGCCAATCGGTATTTACATTATCGAATTCATCAGGCCCATTTGTGTACCTGCCTGATGCTGCACGTATAGCTACAAATTCCGGCCCGTCCATCATTGGGTATTTGGCAAAAATTTTGTTAACGCTTTGACGACCATTGTAGGTTATCCTTGCCTTTTGTCCTTTTTGTCCTCTGTTTGTGGTAATTAAAACGACACCATTGGCACCACGTGAACCGTAAATGGCAGTTGCCGAAGCATCTTTCAATATATCAATACTCTTGATGTCGTTGTTGTTGATTTCATTGATGGACCCGACAAAAGGAATCCCGTCCAGTACCACCAGCGGATCGTTGCTTGCAGTTAGCGAGCGCGTACCCCGGATGCGGATTTGCAAAGTTGAGCCTGGTCGGGTTGATGTTTGTGATAATTCCACCCCGGGCAGGCGTCCTTGCATGGACTGCGTGAAATTGGTCGACGGAATGTTGCGCAGGGCATCTCCGCCTATTGAAGCCACTGAACCTGTCACAGCTTCTCTCCGTTGGGTACCATAACCTATAACCACAACTTCGTCGAGAGCGGTTATCTCTTCCTGAAGAGAAACATTTACTTGCGCCCTGTCCCCGACAACGATTTCCTGGCTTTTATATCCGATAAAAGATACTACCAAGATAGACTGAGGTGTTACATTCTCTATTACATAGTTTCCATTCAAATCAGTCGTTGTACCTATGGTTGTACCTTTAACTGCAATTGTAGCTCCGGGAATCGGATTTCCGTTCTCATCCGTAACTGTACCTCTAACAATATTTTGCTGGAGATCAGAAAATTCGCGGATATTATCTTTCAGAGAAATCACAATAAGGTTGTTTTCAAAAACCTTATATGTATAGTCTGTCGATGCCAGTATCCTGTCAAGAACCTGATTAATATCTTTGTTTTTCATTTCCAGATCAACAATATTATTATCAGATTCAAATTGCTCATTGTAGAAGAAGCGATAATTACTCTCCTGCTCAATGATATCAAAGACATCTCTGATCGTTTTTCCTTCAGCTTTGAAGGAAAACTGACCAAATCCTATTGCTGAAATATTCAGGGTAAATGTTACCATCAAAATAGCTGAAATTTTCATAATTAAAAGGATTTTACATTTTTTCCTGGAAAAGTAAGAATCTAGTTTTATTTTCATAATTTTGTGCGATGTTAGTTAGAGTTAAACATAATTAGTCCCAAAACTTATCGGGAGAATTGATTGCAATTAACTTTGACTTCATTTGAGGGGAAATAGTCGAGATCTGTTTCCCCTTCTTAATAGATCAGGTAGATTTCTGCATAGGCAATAATGATTTAGGTTAGACTTAGAGTAGTGTTTAATTTTTGTCTTTATTCAGATTCTTTGAATATTTTTCTGCCTGTTCTTTATCTAAAAACATTAAAACAGTTTTACCGTTAAGTAAATAATCAACAGGTGCTGTGAGCTTTATTACATCCATTACCTGCTGGAAAGTTTCATCGAGCAGCACCCCGGAAAAGCGATGTTTTTTGATCTCTTCATCCTTGAAAACAAAAGTTACATTGTATTTCCTCTGAAGCTTTGTGCAAAGACTTTCAAGATTCTCACTTCTGATGATAAGTTTATTCTTTGTCCAGGCAGTCACTTGTTCAACATCTGTTTTTGAGGAAACCAATAATTTGTCTGTAATAATTTTAGCAGGTTTTACCGCCAGCGGTTCAATTTCTTTTATCTTTTCGAGCGTCAGCTGATCTGATCGGCAGGCATAAATGGCTTTCTGATTGGGTTCAAGCACCAGAATCCGATTCTTATCATTATTGCCTTTTTGAGAAATCTCAACCTCCCCATCGACAAGGGTTGTTTCAATGATCCCGTCATCAGAATATGCTTTCACATTGAATTCAGTACCAGTAGCTTTGATGTTAATATTCCCTGCATTAACAACCAGGGGAAGATCGATATTCCTGGCCACCTTAAAATATGCCTCACCTTCAAGTACCAGATCCCTGTTATGTAAGTTATAATCACTGCCATATTTTATTGAACTTCCTGCATTAAGCATTATCTCCGTACCATCGTTAAGTGTTATCTCGGATTTTGCACCCAGGGGGGTTTTTATCTCATTGTACAGGGCTATTACAGATTGCACAGGGTTAATTATATTACGATGTCGATTAAGGATAGTGCCCAGAAAAAATGCAATACAAAAAACTGCTGCTACTGCTATACCTTCATAAACCAATCTCCTGACCTTCATTCTTTTTTGAATCAGATACTTTTCTGATTCTCTTGTTTCTCTGCGTTTAATTTCAGAAAGTAATTCATTATAAATTCTCTCGAAGTCAACAGAATAGTTCTCATATTGACCTCCCTGGAACTCATTTAAGTGTGAAAATAACACACCTTTAAATGATCTTTCATTATCGGATTCGATAAACAGTTCATAAAGTTTATGCATCTCTTCCTGAGTGCACTTATTCTCCAGATATCTGGTAATTAAGATACCTATATCTTTTATTGGTCCCATAAATTTGTATTAAGTGATATATTTAATGCATATAATACAACCGGGGAAGGCGAAGTACTCATTGAACAGTGTGAAAAAGTTCAAGAGGTCAAAAGGAGTCGACCTCATTCAACTCTTTGGCTTTTTCAATGTAATGATAAAAATCCCGTGAATTCTGCTAAAATGAAATCAGCATTAATACCGGAAAAATTCCTCCCCTAAGAATGTTTTTTATAATCTTCAGAGCACGATACATTTGGTTTTCTACTGTGCGCACTGAAAGATCAAGCTTTTTGGCTATTTCCTTATGCGTGAGGCCTTCATATCGGCTTAATTGGAAAATCTTTCGCTGTTGAGCCGGTAAAGTTTCAACGATAGAATTTATTGATCTTTCAAGATCGTGTAAAAAAACCTGCTCGTATGTAAGGTTTGAATGAATTTCACTTTTGTGGATTTCCGACTCAATGAATCTGGCACGGATAGCTTTCTTTCTCAAATAATTATAAATGTAATTAACTGCAGATTTGTAAATATAACTCTTAACAGAGCCAGTCGCATTAAGAGTTTCCCGGTTTTCCCAGATATTAATAAATACTGATTGAACTAATTCCTCAGCTTCAACATTATTACTAAGGTACTTTAATGAAAAAAAGTAAATTTTCTTACTATAACGATTATAAAGTGATTTAAAGGCATCTTTATCATTATTCCGGATCCTTGTAACAAGAAGATTATCACTAATATTATCAATTTTGTTCATCGTAAAGACGCGAATTTAAAATCTAAAATCGGGCCCATGGAGAAATGATCATATTGTAAAATTATAATTATTTGGTAATAATTCGTCTGTAATGCCTGGTGATATTGTACATATTTGTCCGGTTTTTATGGCGGCCGGAAGATAATTATCATATCTTAGCAGTCACCAGACAGCCTGCATATAGTACTTTTAAGTAATTCAGATAAATAACTGACAAAGATTAAATAAAGCATATATTTCCTGATAATATAAAAAGAATTTACTTTACTCCCGGATATCCAATACGAATAATGTCTTCAGGTTTATACACAATTCTCACTGTCCCTGTTTACGGAGTACTGTATGTGTATACAGCTCTTGGCATATTCCTCGCAATAAGCCTCTCATGGCTGAATGCAAAAAAACCTGTATTCTTACTTACAAGATTATGGGCAAAATCAGTATTCCTGCTCATGGGCAAGATCATACATGTCGGGGGAAAAGAAAATATCAATAAGGGTGAGAAATATATTCTTATTGCCAATCATGCCAGTCTGTTCGATATAGTGGCTATAATGTCTTTTTACCCGGAAGTTTCATGGTTCGGACACGAAAGGCTTCTAAGGGTCCCGGTATTTGGCAAATTTCTGAAAATGACAGATTATGTTCCTTTTAGGGAACCTACAGTAACCAATACCCGCCATATGCTTGAACAGCTTATGGAAAAAGCAAATGACCGCTCGGTGGCACTGTTTCCTGAAGGAACAAGAACCACCAGCGGTAAAATTAATCCTTTTTACAGGGGGTTTATTTACCTGTTCCGGTCAAGAGAGATCGGGATACTTCCGGTTACCCTTAACGGTTTTTATGATTTCAAACCAAAAACAAGGTTTTATATCAATTTTGGATCAAAGCTTGAAATTGTAATTCATAAACCGATTGCGAGAGAAGAGCTTATAAACAAAAGTGACAGTGAGATAACAACAACAGTAAAGGCTGTTATCGAATCTGCATATCATTAATCAAATCATTATGACTGAAGAAAAAAAAGAAAAGTGGATTTTTATCGTTAACCCGATAGCAGGTAACAGTTTTGCCGGCACTCTGGTTCCCGAGATTGAAAACAAATTAATGGCGTATAATATTGATGGTGTGGTTGTTCTGACAGAGCGTCCCGGTCATGCCACAGAAATCTCAAAAACCTCAGCTGAAAAGGGTGTAAAGTATATCATCGCTGTGGGCGGTGATGGGACTTTTAACGAAGTTGCCAGGCCCTTAATAAATAACATGGAGGTTGTTGCCGGTGTTATCCCTGCAGGATCAGGTAATGATTTCAACCAGATCCCCGGGTTTCCTAATCGTTTTACTGACCATGAATGGGAGATATTTTTCAGGAAAAACGTGATAGCCCAGGATGTCGGCATAGTGAACGGGACTATTTTCCTTAACGGTCTCGGAATCGGTTTTGATGCTGAAGTCGCTGCCCAGAACTATACAAAAGAGGGCAAAGTAAGAAAAGGAGGATCAGATAAATACATCTGGCATATTGTCAAAACACTTCTTTTTTTCAGGGAGAAAAAGATGATTGTTGTTAGTGATGGCGAACGTCATGAAACAGACTGCTTCATGAACACAATTTCAATTGGCAGACGCTTCGCAGGCAGCTTCTTCGTTACTCCCAAAGCTATAGCTAATGATGCCTTACTGGATGTCTGCTCAATAAAAAAACTGAACCTGTTTCACAGATTCAGGCTCCTCTTAAGAGTTCCGAAAGGAACTCATATCACCGACAGGCGGGTAAATTACTTCCGGTCCTCATCCATCGACCTTGAATTTCCCAAAGAGGTCCCGTATCATGTTGACGGCGAACTTTTTTATGCCAAAACATTTAATATCAGACTTATACCGGCCGGCCTGAATATCATATACAACCCTGATGGCAGCCACTTTTTCAAAAGAGTGTGATGTGAACAGTTATATTGCCTTTTTTGACCTCGACCGTACAATTACGGGTGCAATCAGTGGTAATATCCTCGCCCGGGAAGCCTATAAAAAAGGACTTATGTCACTTTCAGATATTATTTACGCTATCTGGCTTTTATTTTTATATAAACTATCACTAAAAGACCCTGTAAAAATAATATATCAAATGGCGGGATGGGTCAGAGATGTTCCTGAAAAGATATTCAACGAACTGTCGGCGGAAATCTCGAGAAATGTCCTGATACCGGCTATTTATCCGGAAGCAGTAAGAGAAATAAAAATGCATAAAGAAAACGGTGCGGGAACAGTAATACTGTCATCGACTCCCGCTTCCGTAGGCCGTGAAATGGCAAAGGCACTCGATATGGATGATATAGTATGTTCAGAACTGGAGGTTAACAACGGACTTCTTACAGGCAGATCTATTGGACCGCTTTGCTTTGGAGAGGAAAAAGCAGTAAGAAAAACATTTTTATTAACTTTGATAATTATTGCTGCTTAGATATTCATTTATAAATAATTATACTTATGAAAAAACTTGCTTATTTTTTTCTTGTACTTTTATTTCTGACTGCCTGTTCAGGTGGAAAGAATGAGAAAATTGCCTATCCTGTTACCGCCAAAGGTAATGTAGTTGATACTATTTTCGGAACTCCTGTTCCTGATCCCTACAGGTGGCTCGAGGATGATATGTCGGATGAGACAGCTGCCTGGGTCAAGGAACAGAATCTTGTTACCTTTTCTTATCTTGAAAAGATCCCGTACAGGCAACAGATAAAGGAACGCCTGACTAATATTTATAATTATGAAAAGTACGGTATGCCGCACAGGGAAGGTGAGTTTACTTACTTCTCCAAGAATGACGGGCTCCAGAACCAGTATGTGATATATCGCCATAAGGAGGGTGAAGATCCTGAGGTATTTCTTGATCCAAACAAATTCTCAGCTGATGGCACAACCTCTCTCAGAGAGATGGGTTTTTCAAAAGACGGCAGCAAGTTAGCCTATGCGATTTCAGAAGGCGGATCTGACTGGCGAAAAATAATAGTAATGGATGCACTTACAAAAGGAATAATCGGGGATACTCTGGTTGATATCAAGTTCACCGGTATATCATGGCAGGGTAATGAAGGCTTTTATTATTCTACCTACGACAAACCAAAGGGGAGCGAACTTTCAGCCATGACTGATCATCATAAACTTTATTACCATAAGCTGGGAACCAGCCAGTCAGATGATAAAGTAGTTTTTGGAGCTGATAAAAAACGAAGGTATGTTGGTGGCGGTGTTACTGAAGATGAAAGATACCTTGTTGTGACTGCTTCAATATCCACAACTGGTAATGAATTGTATATCAAAGACCTGGCAAAGAAGAATTCTGGTTTTCAGACAATTGTCGGTAACTTCGACAACGATCATTATGTAATCGATAACGACGGCTCAAAACTCTATATTTACACCAACCTGAATGCACCTAATGCAAGGATAATAACTACTTATGCATCCAGTCCCGGTGTTGAAAACTGGACCGATTTCATTCCGGAAACTGAAAATGTTCTCCAGCCGTCAACCGCTTCGGGATTCTTCTTTGCTCAATATCTGAAAGATGCCATTTCTCTTGTTAAACAATATGATAAGAATGGTCAGTTTATTCGCGACATTACTCTTCCCGGAATTGGAAGTGCAGGAGGATTCAATGGTAAAAAGGAAGATAATGAGGTTTATTATTCATTTACAAACTATACAACTCCCTCCACAATCTTCAAACTGGATCCTATGTCAGGCGATGCAGATGTTTATAAAAGGCCCTCAGTAGCATTCAATAGCGATGATTATGAAACGGTGCAGGTATTCTACAATTCCAAGGACGGCACACGGATACCCATGATCATTACCTGTAAAAAGGGTACAATTAAAGATGGCCGTAATCCTGCTATGTTATATGGTTATGGCGGATTCAGCATCAGTGAGACACCAGGATTTTCGGTTACCAATGCTCTATGGCTCGAAATGGGAGGTATTTATGCAGTTCCAAATATAAGAGGAGGGGGTGAATATGGTGAAAAGTGGCACCTGGCAGGAACTAAAATGAATAAGCAGAATGTATTCGATGATTTCATAGCTGCTGCTGAATATCTTATTGATAATGAATATACATCCACTGACTACCTGGCAGTGAGAGGTGCTTCAAACGGTGGCTTGCTTATCGGCGCTGTAATAACACAACGGCCGGAGCTTTTCAGGGTGGCGCTTCCTGCTGTTGGCGTTCTTGATATGCTCAGATACCATAAATTTACAGCAGGTGCCGGCTGGGCATACGACTACGGAACAGCTGATGATAGTCCTGAAATGTTTAAATATCTGCTTGGTTTTTCTCCTGTTCAGAATGTAAAAGAGGGCGTTAAATATCCGGCAACTCTTGTTACAACAGGCGACCATGACGACAGGGTTGTGCCGGCTCATTCCTTTAAGTTCGCCGCACACCTACAGGCAAAACAGAGTGGCAATAATCCTGTGCTTATACGTATTGAGACTAAAGCCGGCCATGGTGCGGGCACACCGGTGAGCAAGACTATAGAACAATATGCCGACATCTTTAGTTTCACTCTGTGGAACATGGGAATCAAAAAACTGAAATAAAAAATTCAGATGACAGATAAAATAATCCGTACCGGGATTGCCGGATCAGGTTACGCTGCAAGGTTTCACTATGAAGCTTTGCAGCGACTCTATTCGGTTAAGATCGAAATAAAAGGTTCCTACTCCCCTACTGCTGACAGGCTCAGAGAGTACACTGAAGCCCGCAATCTGAAAGCATACAGCAGCCTTGAAGCCCTGATCAACGATTCCGATGTCATCCATGTCTGCACACCACCTTCGACACATGAACAAATTGTAATTGCTGCCCTTGAGAAAAACAAACATGTGATAGTTGAAAAACCGTTTACCGGTTATTTCGGTGAGGGGGAAGATGATTTTAACGGCGATCTGTTTCCCCGTGAAAAAGGACTCGAACAGGCTCTTGAAAGTGTAAAAAGGATTATTGAGGCAGAAAAAAAGAGCCCTGGGAAAATCATGTATGCTGAAAACTGGATATATGCTCCTTCAGTGATCAAGGAAAGTGATATGCTTCGTAAAACAAAAGCCCAGATCCTCTGGATCCATGGGGAAGAATCACATTCCGGGTCACATTCCCCTGCATACGGACAATGGAAATTTTCCGGCGGCGGATCCATGATAGGGAAAGGGTGTCACCCCCTTTCAACAGCATTATATTTCAAAAAGGTTGAAGGTGAAGTAAGGAATGGTAAACCTATCCGTCCTGCGACTGTTTCAGCCCGTACACATGCAATTACAAGATTGCCAGGCTACATGGATGAAGGTCACCTCAGGACATCATATAAAGATATCGAAGATTTTGCTGTTCTCCACGTAGTTTTTGAAGATGGAACATTTGCTGACATTTTTGCCAGCGAGCTTGTCCTTGGAGGGGTACATAACCGGATAGAGGTTAATACAAATAACCACAGAACACTTTGCAATATCGGTCCCAACAACTCCATGCAGACCTATACGCCTGATGAGAAGTATTTTAAGGATGTTTATATTGTTGAAAAGACAGAAACTAAACAGGGTTGGTCATCTGTCTCTCCCGATGAAAGCTGGTTTACCGGGTACCAGCATGAGATGGAAGCTTTCTACCGGACTGCAGCTTTTGGAGATCACATTGAAAGTGATTCGACACTCGCTGCTGATGTAATTGCCACTATATATGCAGGTTATCTGTCAGCTGAAAGAAAAGGATCAGAAGTACCGGTTACATTATTATAAAAACCCACATCTAAAATGTGATGATTTACTCATACAATTTCGAGTCCTTTTTCCGTTTCCCCCATCATCAATTGTTGTCTTTCCATTTCAATATACCTCCAATTCACGCCATTCGGGTATTTCAGGGAATTTTGCATGAGGTTCGGTCTGGTACCAGTAACAGACTGATGCAATATCAGATCTCTGGGCAAGATATCTTCCTCCCTGCCTCCATCCCAGGTCCTGAATTGTAACTTTCAGATCCTTTTCAAAACGGATAGGGTCCATGATATGCCAGCGGTACAATCCAAAGCGCTGCATGACATTATAATGTCCATCGCCGCGTATAACCTGGTGAAGCCCGGTATAAGGCGTGCTGAACTCCGTGTAATTAACCTCTTCGACACCTGCTTCATTTTTCTTTCTTGTGTCAAAATCGTATGAGCCGCAGAAATAATCTTCCGTACCTGTACCGCAGATTGTCGGGAATTTTGTGTCGCCATCCATGAAGAATTTAATCTCACCTTCGCCCCACCATCCGTTATTATGTACTCCCCAGGCCATATAAACGCCTACATAATGGCCCTTACCCTTTATGCCATCAACAATTGTATAGTCGGAAGTTGTATTGGGATTAAGTCTTCGGAACTGGGCATGGAAATAGGCAGCATTGTCAGGTACATCGGTAAGAGTGTAGTCGATCTGATAGTAAAGTGTCATCCGATCGGCATCGCCAGTATTCTCCATGGTTATTTTACATTTCTTCCTGAAAGGCATTGTCCAGTAGCAGTTGAATGCGCTTCCGGGATTTACACACACAGCCAGCGAATTAAGATGGGCATAGCTTCCCCATCCCATACAAAAGAAATCGCCTACAGGGCATTCCACTGATGGTTCATTCTCATCATCCCAGTAAATGCGAAGAATGTTATAACGCCATTTCCCCGAGGGAGTCATCCAGATATGCTGGATTGCTCCCGGACCATCAATCTCAGCAAGAGTGAATGTTTCTCCGGGATTAATCCGGACATACGGATTTACCTTCCAGCCCTGCCCGAGATCACGTGCGGCATTGAATGCATTTGCAACATTAGGTTTATCCTTGTCGGCAGGATCAGCCATCCCTGCCCTGCCCTTTTCTCCCGTAAAATTTTCCGGGCTTATGGACCGGGTTTTAGCATTCGATAACCTGTACAGGTTACCCATGTTCATGTCGAGTCCGTTGAATTTACCCTGAGCCAGTGAAGCTAAAGGTAAAATACAGATTACTAGAATAGCTATAAGAATCCTTTTCATATAATTAAATTTAGATTTGATTATCAATACAATCTAAAATTAATAAATACACAGGAATTGAACAGGGATAATTTAATATATCCGATAAAGAAAATAATAAAGAAAGAGAAAAATCGCAAAGAGCTCAAAGATTAAGCAAAGCATGCAAAGCAAATGATGGTTCTTTGCGGTTAAGAAAGATTTCCGGATTTTAGAAAATATATCTCAATGAGATAGCGCCACCATCTGCAAAGAAATGGTCATACCCGAAATCGAAGGCAGGTTTCCAGTCCAGACCGATATTTATTGGAGCCTCTTTAAAATTATATTCCAGACCTAATATACCATCAACACCAACATATGTTCCTTCCCCGCCGCTATAATTGGATCCATAAAAGCCAACATGAGCACCGATTCCATAATACCAGTTAAGCCTGTTTATATCAAAAGCTGAGTTATGAATCTCATATAAACCTGTTATTTCAAAACCACTCCATCTTGTGGCTAAAAGTAATTCCAGGGCAGATTTTCCCGATACAAAATGCTTAAATGTCAATCCCTGGTTGAATCCGGCCCTTAAACCGATCCCATTTCTATAATCCTGGGCATTAATAAAAGCGATAAAGCATACACCAAGAGTTAATGTCAATACAAATCTTTTCATGATATTTTTTAGTTAATGTGACTTTAGATATTGATTCCTACTAACATCCTGATTTAAAAGCCAGTTGATTCTCTATATGAGTATGGCTTTTGTCAGTTAAACAATTTTATAATTTTCATAGAAGGTGTTAATTCCAAAATATTTTCTTAAAAATAACTTTACTCTGTATTTAAGTGATAATTTGTTTAATGACATATCGTAATTAAATTCCCAGTTTTTACGTTTAATACGTTCTTTCATCACCTCAGGGTGTGTTTCGGTAAAAAGTTTTAAGGCATCTGTCCTGGAATAATTATAAGTTTTTTCTTTACCAACCTTTTTATTCCAGTCTATTTTCTCATAAAACGTTGAAGTATTTTTCACTTTCTTCATCATCATTTCAGGTTCCTTGACCCAGCCATAATGATATATACATGCATCTATGGGTTTGACATTCAGCTTTATATTATCATCTTTTCTGAAACCCTGGGCATCCCTGAATGAATATATTGATTTGTTATTTCTTATAATTCTGATCTCATGTTTATACCACGAAACACCTACATAATCGTACGAACCATAGAAATGCAGATAATTGAACAGCAGGCCATCAACATTCGTATGATCCTTCCATTTTCCCATTGCTGAATAAATTGTATCAAGGTATTTTTCGTGGATCACTTCATCAGCTTGAATGTAAAATGCCCAGTCAGAATCTGAAGGCACCTCTCTGAAGGCTTTATTAGTTTCAAGAGCATAGACCTCACCTAATTTCTTCATCTCAGGAGAATCATCCCAGACAGTGTCAATAATCTTTATCTTTCGTTTATCTATTCCCTTTATAAGATCCTCGGTATTATCATCTGAATTACCTACAGCAACAATAAAATCGTCGCAAACCGGAAGAATAGATTTTATGGCTTCAAATACGGGATAGTCATATTTTACAGCATTTCGTATGAAAGTAAATCCTGTAACTTTCATTTCACATTTTCCTTTTAAAGATCAGATATGGATTTAATGACGATATTCTGAAAATGTATTAAATGCGAGAAAAATCATTCTCAGTTTTAATGCAAAAAGATATATTTTATTAATGTTGCGGGAATTTTCAAATACCTGCAACCATTTTATCAAAATCCTTAACAGGAATGGCTTCAGATGTTGTAAAGGCAATTCCTGTTAATTTACTGATTGCCAGTGAAGCCTTCATTACCTGTTTTGTATCAGGGAATTCCGCAATAATAACAAGGTCTGCATCACCAAGTAATGCATAAATGGAAATTATTTTCCCTTTGAATTTTTTAATCAACTGATTGGCTTTTTCAGTTCTGTTAGCGCTAATGCCCTTTTTGGCTTCAGGCGAATATTTACCAAATAAAAAATAAGTTGCCATTTTCCCCTCCTTTTTTAAAATTAACCAGAGTTTATTAAATCTTTGAATAATTTACAAAGATACTAATTAATTGATTGGAAGTCAAATAATACTGATAATGATTTCTGCAAGAGCAGTCAGGAAAATATCACACTGTAGCCAGCACCTCTTTACCAAAGGTCATGCATTCAGATCGCTTCAGATTGTCATACTCCGTCATCCCCTGAAATGACTGCATCTGCTTGCGTACATCGGGCTCCATAAGGCCGAATGTAATTCTTCCCAAGAATACTTTTGAAGGAACATTGCTTACACCACAGATCTTTGCAAGGTGATTATCGATGAAAGCTGTTTTTTGCTCGGGTCCTACAGGTTGCATCATATTTCCGCAAACTGCGAAATAACCACGTATTTTATGCGTCAGTATTTCTTTGTTTTTCTCCAGATACTCCCGAAGAAGTTGTGAAGTAACTCCGGAACGTATGGCCCCTCCTATCACAACATGATCATATCCTGAGAGATCGGGATTCTCCCGCACATCAAAGACATTGGCAATGCCATCCATACCCTCTGATATCCAGAGTGCTGCATCCCGTGTTGAACCGCACCAGGTGCCAAACAATACAGCCCACTTTTTATCGGAAGGCATAGGATAATATTCCAGGGGGAAAGCTTTTTTAGTAATAAGAAATGCGCCCATACCAAGTAATCCTGTTTTAAAAAAAGTCCGTTTGTTCATTTTATTATGAATATGATTAGCTATACAAATATACATACAGAAATGAATATGGTCAAGGTTATAATTTATATAATTATCATCATCTTTTAATTCTGATTATCAATCCATTATTTAATGTCCAGGAATTTCTTTAAATCGGGTGAAGATCTCTCAACAATTTTCCTGATCTCAGTCGCTCCCACTTCCTGGTCATAATTGGGAATATAATCCATTCCAGACTTTTTTAAAGCACCGTCTTTCAGATCGAGCACCATTACCCTGAATGGATCAGAACAATAAAGAAGTATCTTATTTTCAGCTTTCCAGCTTAAAAAAACCGGCACAGTGTCAAGAGAATAGCTGTTTATTGGTGTTTTATCCGAATAATCTTCTACTAACAGCATCTTATCCCTGCAGTATGCTATCCGGGTGCCGGTTTTTGAAAGCGTCGGCATATCCCCTTCTCCTGAATATTTTGAAATTCTGCCTGACCTAAGATTATAAAGGTATATCCCGTTAACCGTATCAGGAAAAGATATATTCAATATACCAATGGCAATGTCGGTTCCGTTTTTTTCAAGTCGTGATTTATATCTTGACGGCCAGCCTTTAACATCTGCAAGTATGGCGGCCATTTCAGTTCTATTATTCATGGTATCTGTCCTGAAAAGGCCAAAAAGCTGTCTTAGTACCTTTACCTGCCCTCCATCAGGGAACCGGCTGATTCCTTTAGGATTCCTGTATTCCCGTACCCGGGCAAGATAATAACATAAAGAGTCTGCATATACTCCTCCGGTCGACCTGTCAAAAGAATAAACCAGTTCCCTGTAATAGCATGAATTCAACATCAACATAATAATCGATAATAAAATCCAGATCTTACTTTTCATGACCATCACCCAATTATCTGTTTTTAACATAATTAATTTACTCAAGTTGCTTGTTACTGGTTCCTTGTAGAATTGAACAAGCAACTGGCAACTTAGATTAATTACAAATTTATTAAACTCATTTGTAAATTTCTTTGTAAATTGATTTCAATTTTAATCATAAACCAGGAGGTCTATCATGAGAAGAAGTCTTTACTATTGTGTTTCACTATTATTGTTATTTACACTATCCTGCAGTGATCAGGGTAAGATAATCATAACAAAAGTGTATGAAGGAGAAAACGGAAGAGCTGTTTTTTATGACACGGATAAGGAGAAGGGAAATCTCTTTATCTCACACAACTTATATCTGTATACTATTCTTGACAAGACAGAGGATAATACATGGATCATAGTAGAGCAGGAACCGGTTATTGCCGAAGAAGGGAGAGTAGAAACAGAGCTTCAGCTTTATAATATCCCCGAATCAAAGCAAATCTTCCTTGAAGATATTGATCCTTCCTGGTCTCTTTACGGCAGTTATTTTGTAAAGAAAGCAGGAATTGATTGTCTGGCTATTGCCATCGGTGTAGGTGTTGAAGAAGTATCTGTCCCTCTGGATGAACTGCTTGAAAAAGCGAAATCTGCCAAACATGAATATGTTGAATCATCACCATCTGAAGAAACAGAACAGGAAGCAGAGCCGGAAGTTTTATCAGAAATTGAAACCGGACAGGTTGTTTCATTGGAATTTGGAACAGAGGAGAACCAGATAGGTCAGGGCATGGCTGAAAAACAACTGGAGGGAGGAAAATCTATCTATGCAATACCCTCATTTGCCGCTTATAAAAATCAGTTGTTTATTATAGATGCAATCAATTTCAGGATACTTGTTTATGATTATTCAGGAAATTTCATCAGAAGTATAAGTTATCCCGAAAAATCAGAAGATGGATCTGTAAACGTGGCAAGGGATATTTGTGTTGACGAAGGAGTATTGTACCTCTCTGCTGTCTATTCAAATGTAGTTTATGTTGAAGATTCTGAAACTGAAGACATTATTGAAATAATAACCGGATCCGACACAGAGAAAGGGAAATTCGGATATGTGGATATTATTACACTTGATAATGAGAAGAATCTCATAATACCTGATTATGAATACAATATATATTATGTTTATAAAAAAGATGTGGACGGAATACACTTATTAAAAAGTTCTCCTTATAATACTACAGATCAGTATATATTTAACACAGAAGGGAAGTATTATTCTGTTGTAACAGAAGGACAGGAAGCAACACTATCTGATTCACAGGGAAATGTTATTGGCAGTTACATGTATAAATCTCCATCAGGTTATTCACATATAATCGATATCGACAATAATAATGTTATTTATGTACTGACAAACGAAGAGGAAGAGCCTGGTGCTCAGTATTCCACTGCTTCATTCATTAAAGTTATTCAGCAGGACGGTACAATCCTGGATGATATTCCTGTACCTGGCTGGCCCGGAGGTCCAATGACAAGATATATTGTTGTGGATGAAGAAGGTAATGTCTTTGTAGGAACATTTGATTTTGAAGGATCAGAAGATGAGCCTCCGACAGGTTTCATTATAAGTAAAGAAGGTTGAAAAAAATCAGCTCGCTGTAAGGACAATAACATTGCTTATTCCTGCTTTGGGAATCAGCACCACTGAAAATATTTAAAATATTAACGGGGCTATTTCGTCTATACTAGTAAAGAGCCTTTGTTATGAGTCCAAAAGAATCGGTAAAAATCACATCTGCTTATAAAGACGAGCGAAACAGGCTGCTCGGCTATATAAGAAACAGGATCCCCGACAGGATTGAAGCCGAGGATATTCTGCATGATGTCTTTTACCAGCTGACTGTAGGATTCAATGACATAAGGAGACTTGAAAATCTGACAGCCTGGCTCTACAGGGTAACAGATAACCGTATCAAAGACCTGTTCCGGAAGAAGAGACCTGTCACATTCAGCTATCGGGAGAATGCAGCTGAAAATGAAGAGGGGCCTCTGACACTTGAGGAAATACTGCCCTCTGTCGGGACAACACCCGAAGATAAGGATCTCAAGGAATTGATATGGGAAACAATCGAAGAGACACTGTCGGAATTGCCTGAAGAGCAAAGGAGGGTGTTCGTTGATAACGAGTTTGAGGATTTGAGCTTCAAAGAGATATCTCAAAAGACCGGCGTTGGAGTCAATACCCTCATCTCAAGAAAACGTTACGCAGTACTTGCACTCAGGAAAAAACTAAATGAAATGTATAAACTATTAAAAAATTACTAGTATGAAAGCGTTAAATGTATTAAAGTATGTCGGCTTCGGAATTCTCGGTGTAGGATTCATGATCGGAGTTATTTTCGGTGTCCAGGCCTTGTGGAACTGGCTGATACCGGTGTTGTTCAACGGACCGGAACTTACCTTCTGGCAGACTGTAGGAATATTCTTCCTGTCAAAAATCCTGTTTACAGGTATCGGACCAGGATCACATCATTCTCATGATGAAAAGTGGAAGAAAAAATATTACAATAAATTCAAAAGGACTCCTGAAAAGGATCAGGAAATAGTAACTGCTGAACCGGTGTAAAATGGAACGGGAAGAAAAAAATAACAGGGTGTATCCTGTTGAAAAGGCCGGAAGCCTTGATATAAGGCTTCGAAAGTTAGTACAGAATCCCCGGAAGATACTAAAATCATATATCCGGCCGGGGATGACTGTACTTGATCTCGGCTGCGGTCCCGGCTTTTTTACCATTGAGATTGCAAAGATGCTTAATGGTAACGGTAAAGTTATCGCAGCCGATCTGCAGGAAGGAATGCTTGAAAATATTAAAGAAAAAATCAGTGGCACACTGCTGGAAAATAAAATTGAATTGCACAAATGCGAAGCTGACAGAATAGGATTAAGATCCAGGGTGGATTTTATTCTGGCTTTTTATGTTGTCCACGAGATAAAAGATCACAACAAGCTCTTTGAGGAGATGAAAGCAATTTTAAAACCTGATGGCAAAATATATATTGTTGAACCAGCCTTTCATGTTTCGAGCAAAGGTTTCAACAATATGGTTGGAAAAATTCTTAGGACAGGCCTGGAAGTAACCCGGGTACCCGGGATATTATTCAGCCGTTCAATAATTGCTGCTGATCCTTTTGGATCCTGATTTTCAAAAGGGTATATCTTCCTGCTTCACTAGCAACCTGATCCTTACAACTGGCAAGTTATGCGAATATTGATCGCTATTTGTAATTTACTATTTCCTCCATGCTTTTCCTGGTCGAAGCTGATGAGGTGGCATCCACATTCTTTTTTAGAATTAATTTTTGCTGCTTCTGTGGTGATATTTGTGGATTTTTTTCATTCGTTCTTCAATGCCGGCCAATAATTTCTGGGCTTCATCAATATCTATTCTGCCTGATTCAAGCAGCTTCTCTACTTTTGTTTTTTCATCATTAAGCAGAGTCTGAACTGCTTTTTTGGTTGCTACTTCAACATAAATGTCCGGGTAGAATCTTTTAAAATTCCGCAGGAAAGTTTGCCCATGTATTATGTTCTGGCTTATTTCATCGCGCAGGAGTTCAATATTAACTTCATCCTCAGAAGTTAATGCCAATTCCTTAAAACCATCTATCAGTTTCAGGTTTTCGTTTTGCGCTTCAGCGAATCCCATTCCGAAATCATAACTCAAAACAAGCTTATTATAGTTCAGCTGACGATAGATATAAAAGAGCCATTTGACACGTTGCAGTCTGTTTAATAATTTTGAATTTCGAAGCATATTTTCCAGGTCGCTTCTCTCATCAAGAGGCATGTTTCCGTTACTGTCAAGCATCTCGCTGATAGACTCGCTGAGCTTAATTACTGTCTCTGAACTTATAATCCCCTTGTTAAACTGTTCCCAGTAGGTAGCCTTTTCCTTCTCCAAGACCCTTCGTCTGAGTTCTGCAAATTCATTGCTTTCTAATGTAGACTCAACTTTAATACTTTTAAAACCGGGAAGAAAGTTTTTAATGGTTTCAGTATCTGCATTCTTGTAATATCTTTCGGATGATATTTTTACAACATCTGCCTTCATCTCTTCAGTTACTGTCTTAAATGTCTGATTCAGTATTATCGCCTTTGAGGCAGCTATCTTTGTCAGACCTAATTTATTTATAATAAACTTAATGGTGGTGGCATTTATAAGAAGGGTAAGCATTACTATCCCTGCCGTCAGAAAGAGAAACTGGTCCCTTACATCAACCGGTAATAACTCCGTTCCTGCTACAATAAGTGCAAGGGCAAGTCCAACTGCTCCTCTTAAGGAACCATACCAGGTCACAACCAGGTCTTTAAAGTTAAGGCCATAGCCCGATCTCTTCATAAAAGGATAAAGCATTGCAAGCATGACAGCTCTTGCAATATGGATGCCGGTATAAATAATCAGGAGAACTACAAAATCGGTAACAGTAAAATTTACTCTGCTGGCAATTACCACTCCAACAATTATAAAAATTAGAGTATTAGCTATATAGACGGCCAGTTCCCAGAACTCGTGAAGAAATTTTATAACCTCGGGACTGATACGGGTTTTCCCCACGCTTGCCATTGTTATGCCCAGTCCGAAAATAGCGAGTACTCCCGAAACATGTAAAAAATCCTCAGCAATAAAAAACGTGAGATAGGCTGAGGCAAGAAGTACAATGATCTCCACCATAGCATCATTAAAGACTTTCTTGAGCCAGAACATAACCAGCCTGGCCATTATCAGTCCAAAAAGAGTACCACCTATAGCCACCTTCAGGAAATCAAGAAAAGGATTCATTTCTGCGGTCTGACCTGATAACGGAAGATAAAACACCATGAATAAAACGATAGCTGTACCATCATTCAATATTGCTTCACCATCTATCAAGGTAGAAAGTTTTTTGCTTGCACCCATCTCTTTCAGGATAGCTACTACAGCAACGGGATCAGAAGCTGAAATAAGGGCACCAAACATAAAAGCTATGGGCCAGGTCCAGTTAACCAGTCCGATATTTAAACCTTTTATCCCCATCAATAAAACTGCTGTGATTCCCAACGCTATAATAATACCAGGGCCCGCAAGCAGCGAAGCGTTGACAGATGTTTTACGGAATGTATGCCAGTCCATACCAAAGGCCGCCTCAAAAATAAGAGTGGGAAGAAATATGAAAAATATTACATGCGGATTGACGGAGCCGGCCCAGGAAATTGAATCGAGCACTATAGAAGATAATGAACTTGATGCAACATGAAATCGTGATATTACTCCAAGAATTACTCCTATTACAACCAGCAATACAGTATATGGGACAGGCATTTTCTTTAGTAAATGCCGGGTAAGCGTCCCAAGTATCAAGGCAACTATTATAAAAAGTAATGGCTCCATAATCTGTAAAGTTTTCGGCATTTAATTTAGGAAAAATGTATTATACTGAAACCGGAAATTCCTAATAATTATCATTTACTGAGAAATAAATCTGATCCAGGCAATAAACCGGTTTAGATTGTCTGATGGAAATCTGAATTTTAGTCTCCCCCTATTACCTGAATATAAATTCAGTTCAAACCAGTTTCTCCCTGGTATTTTCCAATGCCGTATCCGTACCCATTATATAAATGAGATGGTCTCAATAAGAGCATGAATGGAAATTATCTTTTCATGATTAAAATCTTTTCGCAACAGCTCACAAATCCGAATATTCAATTCCTCTTAACCAGTATCGACAACAACAAAACCGGGAATGGTATAAGATTAAATTCAAACTCTTTTAAAGAGGAAGGATCAAATTTCACCCCAACCATTATAAAGAATATTGGAATGAAGTCAAGTTTATACTAAGCCACCCATTATTATGAATATGTGCTAGTTACAAAATTCGTTCTCAATTTCGCCACACCTTAATAATTAAAACCAATAAGATGTTGATCTCGCAGAATTTAAGTTTGAATTAAGATTTAAATTCCTGTCTTAAAAGTAAATTTGAGTTAACTAATAAAAACGGTGACGAACATGTTTAACATTCAATTCTGTGATTTTAAATTAAATTCTTTTATTTTTTTAAAACTTATATTATATATTACAACATTTTTGTATTATAAGACAAATATTTTCTAATTATTAACCATCCAATTTAAGAATTATGTTCAACGCAATGAAGAATAATGATGCCCTTGGAGCGATAAACCGTGGCGTACCTTGTGAATCTGGATTATGTACACTATGTGACTCAGCTTGTAAAGGGAAATGTGAAACATGGCTCTCCTGTATGGAAGGAAGAAAAATGTTATACCCTCGTAAGTTCGGCTATTCAACCGCAGGTGGAAATTATGTTACAGCTGATGGAATAGGATATCATGCTCTTCGGATTCAAGGTTATGCATATGGTTCTTCTGGATTGAGCAAAGATCTTACAGATGATCCTGATGATTGTATTTTCCCGAATGTGAATATCGAAACTGAGTTTGGTAATGAAGTGAAAACAAAATGCCGTATTCCGATAATGACTGGGGCTCTCGGATCAACATTCATAGCGGCACGTTACTGGCCATCTTTTGCAGTTGGTGCTGCATTGGCAGGTTTTCCTATTGTGGTTGGTGAAAATGTAGTGGGAGTAGATAAAGAATCTATTATAGAAAATGGCAAAACAACAAAGTCTCCAGAGTTGGAAAGAAGGATAGAATATTTTAGAAGATATAATGACGGTTATGGAGCCATTATTATTCAGATGAATGTAGAAGATACAAGAAATGGTGTTGCTGAGTACCTGATCGAAAAATATGGAAATGATGTAATTATTGAACTTAAATGGGGTCAGGGTGCAAAAGATATTGGAGGAGAGATACAGGTAACAGATCTTGAGTATGCGCAATTCCTAAAAAAACGTGGATATATTGTCGATCCGGATCCTACTGATCCGATAGTCATAAAAGCTTATAAAAGCAAGGCAATAATATCATTTGCCCGTCATAGCCGTTTAGGCGCAACAGATAAACATTCTCCCGAGGAGACACGCGAAGGATTTTTTGATCTTGTTAATCACTTGAGGAAGATCGGATTTAAGCGAATAACAATGAAAACAGGAGCTTATGGAATGGAGAATCTTGCAATGTCAATAAGATATTCAGCTGATGCAAAACTTGATTTACTTACTATTGACGGTGCCGGTGGAGGAACGGGAATGAGCCCATGGAATATGATGCAAAACTGGGGAATCCCTTCACTGGCTTTACATGCGAAAACCTACGAATATTGCAGCATACTTGCTAAGAAAGGTATCAAAGTGCCTGACATTTCTTTAGCCGGTGGATTTGCACGTGAAGATCATTTATTCAAGGCACTTTCATTAGTTTCTCCTTATGCCAGATTAATATGTCTTGGGAGGGCTCCTATGATTGCAGGCTTCCTTGGAAGCAATATTGAAGGAGTATTCCATCCCGAACGGAAAGCCGAGCTTAACGGACATTGGGACACACTGCCTCCATCGGTAACTGAATACGGTATATATCCGGAAGAAATATTTGCACAGTGGGAAAATGTAAAAAACAAGGTAGGTGAAGACGAAATGAAAAATATCCCGTTAGGCGCAATTGCTCTGTGTGGGTATACAGATAAACTCACTTGCGGATTACAACAATTTATGGCAGGAGTAAGAAAATTTAATATCTCACAACTTAGCAGAAATGATCTGATTACCGCTAACCGTGAAACTGAGTCTGTTACTGGTATACCGTTTATGACTGATGCCCTTGATGATAAAGCCAGGGCAATACTTAACTCATAGCATTTATTCTGAAACTTAATCTGAAAAAAAAACAAACATTAACACTATAAATTCTTAATTGGATGCATGTTACAAAATTCATTGCCAATTCCGTCGCCATCTTATAAAAAGAGAGGGTGTCTCAAAAGGACACCCTCTTTTATTTATTTAAACTATTCCAGATACTACTTATACGATTGAAAGATCTTTTAAGATGATTAAAGTATCTCATCGCAAATATGGAATGTTCCAAGGTAGTTTCCAATGTATTCATGAAGTAGAATGGTCTATCATAATTGATAAAAAATCATTGCCACAACGTAAAGGAAATTCTAAATTTCAGATAATTGAAGGCCAGCTTGGTGGAATTGGGATAAGAAAACTCGAGAAAGCTGGATACAATCTTGTATACAGAGATAATCACGACAAATGTTAGTCTTTGGAATTTACTACGATTGAAAGTATGGAAGAAGAACGTACTATTTTTTGTCATTTAAAATAAGCTGACATCCCATTTCTCTGCGCTATTCAGTGGGATGGGATGAAAAAATCAACCAATCCATAAACAATCTTATTAGTAATCGATATAATTCATTTATTAATAAGGCGATACAAATTTTAGTTCCGGTGCAATAACCATTCATAGAGATAATTAACTTGTTGTAGAGGAATCCATCCTTTAGAAAAATTATTTTGCCTGAAAATCAAATTTGTGAGTAGTTTGTAGGGAAACTAAAATTATTTAATTGGTCAATATAAATGGTATCCAATTTATTGCAGAGGCTGAACATCATGATCGGATCTGTTCGGACAGATAACAATTAACATATATAGCTATATAACAGATATTTAACCCAGGATTTTGGTGATAAATATTATTCGATAGAATATAAAAGTAATAATGATAAAGACAGTGTTTAAAATTAATTTTATTATATGGACACTATTGAATTATTTCATTCTAAAGCAAGGCAAGCATATAATCTTGCTGCCGACAAGTACCACTGTCTTTTTTGGAATGAACTGGAAAGAAAAGAATACGACAGGATGCTTCTGGATTTTTTTGCAGACAGACTGAATAATGGCTCTCGTATCTGTGATGCCGGTTGCGGTCCTTCAGGGCATATAGGAAGGTATTTAGCAAATAAAGGTATGGTTATTACCGGATTAGATATCTCTGACCGGTGTATTGAACTTGCCTCAACCCTAAATCCTGATATGCATTTTGTACGTGAGGATATAGCAAAAATGAGCTTTGAAAATAATAGTTATGATGCTGTAGTTTCATACTATTCCATAATTCATACACCGAAGAATCTTGTATACTTGTTATTAAGGGAATTCTACAGAGTGCTTAAGCCCGAAGGCTATTTGCTGGTTGTAGTAAAGGCTGGTTCTGATGAAAGCATCCAAAATGAGATGATTGGCATTGAAACAGAAATATTACTTTCACTCTATAGCGAGGAAGAAATCAGAGAATCCCTGATTAGGAATGGATTCGATATTTTTTTTATTGAGAAGCGAGATCCTTATGATTTTGAGATTCAGAAAGAAAGAATTTATGTAATCGGAAGAAAGATTTAAGTGTTAATAATAATTTAGCGTGAATTCGACATAAGTACAAAAGCCAGACATCTTGACCACTATTGGCCGGTTAGATTACCATTAAAATACATAGCTTAGCAACAGGCACTTAACTCCGGCTGAAGGTGGTCAATGCTACTGGTTTTTCCAATATATGCTAATTGTGTTATTCGCCTGAATATTGTCGCAACAATCGATTTATTCGGTTGACAATATATCTTTATCCAGATCATGGTGAATACTTGCCAATAATCCAGCTTTATATATCTTAACCATTCATAGGAATTATTAACCTGTTGTAGAGGGATTCATCCTTTAGAAAAATTATTTTGCCTGAAAATCAAATTTGTGTGTAGTTTGTATGGTAACTAAAATTATTTAATTGGTCAATATAAATGGGACTGTGTTGGCGAAGCAATCCTTTTATCAGATGTTTCGGGAAAAGTAAAAGACAAAAATCATGACTATTCTTAAAGCGACGACATCAAAAAAGTGGTTTGCATTATACACAAGACACAGTCATAAACAACCTTACATGAAATATAACGACATACTATGAACCTATGAAAACCAAATCAAGAGCCATCATTTCGGCTATTTCACTTATTATAACCTTTCAAGCACCCGCACAAGATACTCTAAACTTTAAAACTGGATTTCCATCAGGTATTTCTATAGATTGCGGCCTGGGTTTATATTCCGTTAAGGATGAATATATATCCAAGGAGAAATATTCAGGTACTCTGCCCTATTTAAATGTAGAATGGGTGAGATTTCACAATAAAAAAGCATACCGGTTACAATTTGAGTACCGGTACTCAAGCAATATTTCAAATAATAACATTTCTGCAAAAGTAGGGCAATTTACTTTTAATCAGGATTTTATTTATCCTGTCGGAAATTTCTCCTTGTTTTCCAGATATGTTTATGCTTATCTGGGACCTTCAATACAGTTTTTCTACTATAATATCCGTTACAATTTTGTTACTCCCGGAACATTTATTTCTCCGAAAACATTTGGTATAATAGGTTCTTTAGGAATTAATGCCGAATTGATTTACCAGGTTAATAAAAAATTCGAAGTTGAAGGTTTGCTGCGGCCAAATCTAATATCGTTTTCCGGTAAAGAACTTGACGAGCGAAAATATGAGGATGAACCATGTCCAACCTTACTTTCCGTATTTACTGCAACAAAATTTGATTTTGACCTTTCTGTACGCTATTATCCGGTAGACAGATTTTCAATTTCCCTGGGATATAAATTTGATTTTTCGCGCATTAATAAATGGGATCCATATATCGCTGCCAGCGATAATCTGATCATTTCTTTAAACTATGAGTTTTAATCATGTCTAAAACAAAACTGCTAATACTTATAAGTTCTGCCATTTTATTAACTGGCTGCGAGGATATGATAGTTAAATCAGAAAATTCAAACCTTAATGTAGAAGATTTTAATGCAGCCTGGGAAAGAGTAAATACCATTTATCCCTATCTTGAACTTAAGGAGATTAATTGGGATAGTTTATATTTAGTTTACAAACCAAGGGCAGAACAAGCCAAAGGAGATGAAATATACACAGTACTGCTTGATATGCTGGGGGAATTAAAAGATGTGCATATCCAAGTAAAAACTGAGGGTGGCAGATTGATATCGACCTACATGGCTCCAAGATGGGTGAAAGATAAATATGCATACGATCCTGTTGTCGTCAGTAACTATTTTGATAAGGAACTAAAAATAACTGGGGATGGCATTATTGAATATGAAGTTATTCCTGAGAATATCGGGTACATTTATATTGGCACCTTCAATGTCTATAACCTGTCAAACTCTTTCAACGAGGCACTAAATTATATCAAAAATACAAAAGCACTTATACTGGATATAAGGCATAACAACGGGGGATCAACAGATATTGTAGAAGAAGTAGTTAGCAGATTTTTAACTTCCTCGCTCGAAAAACCTGATTATTATTTACTGGGGGAGCTAATTCATTCTCCACCTATTAAGCCTCAAGGTTCATTTCAATATCTTAATCCAGTTGTTGTATTAATCAATGGTGTATGTGTCAGTGCCGCTGACTTTTTTCCTGAAGTAATGAAACAGATATCAACAGTCACAGTGGTTGGGGATACAACAGCCGGTGGATCTGCAGCAGCTACTCTTCAAGTTCCTGCCAAATATATACTTCCAAGTGGAAAAATAATTTTTGTTGGTACGTCGGATCTTCGCCGTTACGATGGATTACCCTGGGAATGGATTGGTATTCCACCGGATATTCGTGTTGAGCAAACAGAAGAAGATATTGCAAACGGAAGGGATAAACAACTGGAATATGCAATTAATATGTTAAGAGATTAAATAATTATAGCGAAGGTTTGATGACACAAATGTAGCTTATAACATTGTGTACAAGAAATGGCGGAGTTTATATATGTTTTAAATGTTGTACTCCTCGCCAAACTTGGTATATAATGAAAATCAATCGCTCCGAAGTCCGCCATTACTCATACAAGTAAACGTTATAAGCAAGGCAGCCATGAACAAGACTTATAATACTAAAGAAAAAACATCATGAAAACATTTATAACAATTTTTATATTAATATGCATTCAATTAAAACTATCGGGACAAATCCCTTCAGAAAAAATTGTAATCGGAGAAAAAATCACAATCTCATCTGAAATCCTGAATGAAGACCGGCAGATTCTAGTTCATTTACCTCAAGATTATGAATATTCAGGTAACAAATTTCCTGTCCTCTATGTTTTGGATGGTGAATTCTTTTTTTATCAAGCAATTGGAGCAGTTCAATTTCTGTCAG
>Ga0315541_1000257_pt1 | contig 56799 bp, 28 predicted proteins | sample SalMarSW160190MG_FD_203095 | JGI IMG/M metagenome (GOLD analysis project Ga0315541, IMG submission 203095) | Salt marsh sediment microbial communities from the Plum Island Ecosystem LTER, Massachusetts, United States - Salt Marsh Sediment SW1601-190 ... | reverse complement strand
TCGGGAATGTACATCTGGACCGGGTTTGACTATTTGGGAGAGCCCACTCCATATGGGTGGCCATCAAGAAGTTCTTATTTTGGGATCATAGATCTCGCAGGTTTTCCAAAAGACACCTATTATCTATATAAAAGTGAATGGACCGATGAACCAGTGCTTCATGTATTTCCACACTGGAACTGGAATGCAGGAGATACGATTGATGTTTGGGCATACTTCAATTGTGATGAAGTGGAATTGTTCCTGAACGACGAATCACAGGGAACTAAAAGAAAAGAAGGAGATGACCTGCATGTGTTCTGGCGGCTTGCTTTTAAACCGGGAACATTGAAGGCGATTGGCAGAACAAATGGCAAGACAGTACTTGAGCAAACCATAAAAACGGCAGGAGAGCCTGCTAAACTTTTGCTTACAGCCGACAGAAAAAGCATCCGGGCCGATGGGAGGGATCTTTCATTTGTAACAGTGGATATAGTTGATGCAGAAGGGAACCTGGTTTCAAGAGCCGATAATCTTGTCCATTTTGACATTGAAGGAAGCGGATTTATTGCAGGTGTTGATAATGGCAGCCAAACCAGCCATGAATCTTTTAAGACAAATTACAGGAAGGCATTCAACGGGAAATGCCTGGTAGTAATACAATCGTCTGGGAAACCCGGAAAGATCCTTCTGAAAGTCAAATCAGAAGGATTAGAAGATGCAGCTGTGACAATTCATGCAAGATAAGGATTGAAATAAAATAATAAAAGGTCATCTGACAATACATAAGTTCAGCTGGCTTTCTTTGTATTTGTTTTGCAGGACTATTTCCGGATACTTTCATAGGTTCCTGAAGTTTTAATATAAATACCGGATTCATGCCATATCCTTCTGTGAATATCTGATCTTGAAGCTCAATGTTTTTCTCACTACTTTCACCTTAAATATTTTTAGATTGAAATTTTGACTGCATCTCATCAGGATAAAACAGTATCAAAATACGAAGAATTATTTCGAACATATTTTTCTTCACTGAGCTATTTTGCACAGAAATATATTCCCGATCTTGATACAAGTAAAGAGATTGTACATAATGTGTTTATCAACATCTGGGAGAAAAGGGAAGAGTTTGATTTTGAAAAACCGGCGAAATCTTACCTGTTTACTTCGGTATACAATCGTTGCATGAATTTCATAAGGGATAATAAGAAATTCAAATCAGACATGGATATCAGCGAGGTCCGTAACTACTCTGATTTTTCTCAACTCTCGGATGATATAGAAGCAGGAGAGCTGGAAAGTAAAATATGGCAGGTGATCAATTCATTGCCTGAAAAATGCAGGAAAATCTTTGAATTAAATCGTTTTGAGGGGAAAAAATACAATGAAATAGCAAATCATTTGAATATCTCAGTCAAAACGGTTGAGACACAAATATCAAAAGCATTAAAAACATTGCGTGACAATCTGAAAGATTATGTGCATTTGTTTTTGTTCTTATTATTAAAAAATTTATGGTGATAACATCAGGGTATCTTAGAACTCATGTGTGTTAGTAACGGATAAATATGGAAAAGAATAGCAAACATATTGATTTTAGCTTGCTGGCAAAATACCTTGCAGGAGAAGTTAATTCAGAAGAACAAAAACTTGTGAATGATTGGATTCATGCTTCAGAGGAAAATCACAAAGAATTTGAAGATCTGAAAAAGATATGGAATTCATTGGACAATACCGGGAAAGAAAAAAATATAAACATTGAAAATGAATGGAAGTACAACCGGCAGCTGATACATATGGCTGAAAGAAATGGCAAAACGATTTTTCTGAAAGCTATTCTTCGTATTGCAGCAGCTGTTGTACTTGGAATAGGCATAACACTGGCAGGCATAAAGTATAAAACATATTTATATGTCACCACGAAAACAGCTGAAACTAAAGAATTTAAGCTTCCTGATGGTAGTTTGGTAACTCTCAATGCAGGATCAAAACTGGCATACAATAAGAAAAGTTATGGCAAGGAAAGTCGTATTATGAAATTAAAAGGCGAAGCCTATTTTGAGGTAGAAAAAAATATTGAACATCCTTTTATTATTCAACTTGATGAAGCTGAAGTCAAGGTATTGGGAACATCTTTTAATGTAAAGGCCTATAAGAAAATGAATGTCATTGAAGTTACAGTATCGGAAGGCAAAGTGAGTTTATACGACAAGGAGGTAAAACAAAAAATGGTCATTGCATCGAAGGGTGAGAAGGCAGAGTTTAATAAGCAATTGGCCGTTGTTAAAAAATACCCAAACACAGACCGGAATTACAAATCCTGGAAAACAAGGGCAATTGTATTTCAAAATGATAGTTTGAATACTATTGTGAGAACTTTGGAAAGTGTTTATCATAAGAAAATTGTTTTGGAAGATGACAGCCTTAATGCCTGTACGTTAACAACAAGTTTTGAAGATGAGGATCTTTATACGGTTTTAAAGGTTCTGGAATCGGCTCTTGATTTGAAGATCAGGATAGAGAAAAACGAAATCATTATTTCCGGTGAGGGATGCTGAATGAATTGAATATGTTTTTAGACAAATTATATCACATACATTTTGTATTCCTTGCATGCCTGTTTTTTCTTTCTGCTGAGATGTTTTGCCAGCAGACGAACCTGGATAAAACAATTTCGGTCAGCTACAAAGGGGAATCTCTCGTCAAGGTTCTGACTGACATTGAAAAAAAAGCAGATGTAAGATTTTCCTACAGTCCAAGGAAAATCCCTGAAAATGAAAAAATTACCGTAACACTAGACCATGTTTCTTTGCGCAAGGCATTGCAGGAGATATTTCTTTCCCTCCCGGTCAGGTATGAATTGATTGATGAATATATAGTGCTGAAGAAAGGGCCGGTAAAATCATTGGAAGATGCTGATCAACAAGAAAAAAAAATTACACTGAACGGGTATATTAAAGACAATAAAACAGGAGAAGTATTAATTGGAGCGACAGTATTTATTAAAGAGCTTGAATTGGGTGTAATTACAAACAATTACGGATATTTCTCCATAACTCTTCCGCCCGGACGATATACCATGATTCTCTCTTATATTGGCTACCGGGAATTGCAGCAGAAAGTTGATATTTCAACCAATACGAAATTTGATTTCAGCTTATTATCCGATCCTGAAGAATTGGAAGAAGTTACTATATCTTCATTTCAGAAGGAAGAAGTGATATTTAAAATGAATTCTTCAAAATCGGAAATACTCCCTTCATTTGTAAAACTGCAACCATCCTTAATGGGTGAATCCGATGTATTGAAAACACTTGAATTTCAACCTGGCATTTCTTTTTACGGTGATGGATCGAGTTACTTTCATGTGCGTGGAGGATACTATGATCAGAACCTTATTCTTCTTGATGATGCCACAGTATACAATCCGTCTCATTTGCTGGGCATTTTTACTCCTATTATTCCTGATGCAGTGAAAAGTGTTGATGTGTATAAAGGTGATTTTCCTGTACAATACGGAGGACGTCTTTCCTCAGTTGTTGATATTCGAACCAATGACGGGAACAAAAATGCGTTTTCAGGTTCAGCAAGCATCGGATTGATTTCAACCAGGGCATCATTTGAAGGGCCCCTTAAAAAGGAGGCAAGTTCATTTTTTGTATCATTCCGCAGATCGTATTTTGATTTGTATCTTAAACCTTCACAGGAAAATTTACTGCACTTGTATTTTTATGATTTTACAACAAAAGTGAACATTCGCCTTGGTAAAAAAGATCGATTATTTGCTACAATATACAGAGGAAAAGACAGTTTCCGGACCAAAAACGAAGATGCTGATACCACTGGGATAAACTGGGGAAATACAACAGCTACGATACGCTGGAATCATATTTTTGGGTCACGTGTTTTTATGAATACAACAATGTATTCAAGCAGATACGATTATTATTTGCATTCTTCAATACAAAAAGGAGAATATTGGAATTCCAGGATTACAAATTTCAGTTTAAAAGAAGAACTCACATTTTATGCTACACCGGTTATGAAATGGCATTTTGGCATCAAACTCGGTTTTTATGCATTCAATCCGGGCAATTTTTATTCCGAGAATCAATTGGAAGACTACCAGGTGTCTCCAATTAACTCAAGTGAGTTGGTATTCTATTCAGGTGCAGAACATGAGGTATTTCCCTGGTTAAAGTTAAACTATGGTTTGAGATTCACTACATGGGCAAATTATGGAGAATCCTTTGTTGTTCACTACAACGAAGATTACAACCAGGATTTTACTGAATATTATGAAAAGGGTGAAAAATTTTACACGCACCGAAGTATTGAACCCAGGTTATCCGCATCTTTTAAAACTGGGAGGATTTCAAGCATAAAGGCGAGTTATAACCGGACAAATCAATACATCAATCTGATTACCAATTCAATCAGTCCTTTTAGTTCTCTTGAAGTCTGGCTGCCGGCCGGACCAAATATCAAGCCTCAATATGCTGACATCCTGGATTTAGGATATGTTCAGGCATTTGCGTCCGATCGTATCACCTTATACACAGATGTCTATTACAAATGGATGTATAATCAGATAGGATATGAATACCATGCAAATATGCTGGTAAATCCTGAAATTGAAGGGGAGATCAGACAAGGAGACGGATGGGCTTATGGATTTGAAATTGCCTTGCAAAAAGAAGGAAGCAATCTAAATGGACAAATTGCATATACGTATTCCAGGTCCTTTTTATCTTTTCAGGAGTTAAACGAGGGAAGGATTTTTCCTTCCACACAGGACAGACCACACGTATTGAATCTGAGTGTTGTGTATCAGGCGCGACCCCGATGGCTGTTATCTGCAAATTTTACGCAGGCTTCAGGGACAGCAATTACTACTCCAACTTCGTTTTACAATTACAGAGGGTATCAGGTTCCGGTATATTCAGAGCAAAACAATGATCGGTTGCCTCCTTATACACGTCTGGACCTGTCTACTGTTATACAGTTAAATAAGAAGAAAAAGAAATTCAATCATAGTTTGACCTTTTCCATCTACAACATGCTTGGAATAGAAAATCCTATTTATTTGAATTTTAATAAAACATTGGTAGACGATGAACTTTTCGTACCCGCTGATAAACTGAATCCTCCCGATCAGACTTCTTCTATGAGATATACTTTTAAAATGTTGCCGTCATTCACATATCAATTCAAATTTTAATGAGACGATCATTTACATATAGCTTGCTTTTCTATTTCCTGGTGATCATGTGTTCATGTGAAAAAGAATATGACTGGGACATTAAGTCAAATCGTATGGATATACTTGTTGTTGATGGAATTATCACCAATGAACACATTGCACATTGCGTACGACTTTCATTTACCAACCAGGATCTGAATATGAATTCCCGGGCAGTTTCAGGAGCAACGGTTTTTGTAACGGCAGATACAAATTCCTATGAGTTTGTTGAATCACCGAATGACACCGGTTGCTATTATGCTTCGCCTTTCCAGGCAGTAGTTGAGAGGCAATATCATCTAATGATTGAATATGATAGTCAGACCTATGAAGCAGTTGGAGAAGCAGTACCGGTAACTCCTTTGAAAGATCCTGTTTTTGAAGGCAATGCAGAAAATGATTTGCAGAGATATGTTTTTACAGAATCTGGTCAACCTTCGATGTTGGAAGTTTACTATGACTGGTCAGAAATACCAGATTACTGCACTGAATATGGATATTGCCAGGCGCAGGAAACATTCTGCAACCTTGATAATATAGATGTTAATAACATATATGCTCCTCCCAGGCAAATCATCTGGTTCCCGGCCGGGACCAGTATTATCAGAAAAAAATACGGTCTTTCCGAAGATCATCAGGCATTTCTTCGCTCTTTGCTTATGGAAACAGAATGGTGTGGAGGAATATTTGATGTTCAGCATGGAAATGTTCCCACCAATCTCAGCAACGGAGCCATCGGATATTTTGCCGTATGCATGGTTGTTTCCGACACCCTTTACATCAACTAGGGTATTTGTGTGAGTGTGAATCATAACAACTTTTTAATTTAAACTCCCTACATCGTTATAAAAAAACAGACTGGAATCAGGGTGTTTTTGTTTTCATGTGTGATACTGGAGAAACCGGTTAAATAATGAATTGTAAACTTTAATTTGATAATGTCATGAAAACTATTAAAAAGATTTTTCCAGTACTTATTATGATGGCTCTGTTAATTCAAAGTTGTGAATTGAATGAACTGAATAATCAGGATAAAGCTGCAGGCATATTGCCAGAACGCTTTAAGATTAATATTCCGAGTTCGTTAAGTAACGATCTCAAATCAACTTCAATCTCTCAAAAATCAACCAATAGTATTCAGGTTGATACTTTAAATGGCAATGCAATTTATGCACACCTGACAAATTTTATTGCCATTGGCGAAGCCGCTGCAGACATCGTTCAGGATATCATTTTTGCAATAGCCTATTATGATATTGATGAACCCATGACCATGAGCTTTGAAGGCGATGATGATCACAGGATCAAGAATCTAGTGGTTGAGGAAGGTGGAGAGTATGATAACAGGATGTGGCAATACTTCCTGACCATTACGGATGCTGAATCGGAAGGTGATCCTGATGGTGGTAAGGCTTTGCAAGTATTTTGGAATACCAGTCCGATAGAAGGGATTGCTATTTTACGTCCCTATCATATTGACAGGAAACATGAGCTTGAAGCACTTGATGCAGTTATCAGGCTGGAGTATTCAGAAGCTGGTACCATAGAATATGATACATACATGATTGTTGAGATTGCTGATCTGCCTATGCCTGATCCCAGAATCAATCCTTATGCTTTGAACAGCCTTAAGATGTATGTTGGACGGGATGGAGACCGTATAGATGTTTATGGCAACTCTGATCATCCGAATGCATATTTCTACACTGAAAAAACCGGGTTTAACTGGGCATTTGTGGCTTCAGGGTATGACAGTCAGAACATTGGTGTGGCTGAAGTTGGTCTGCCTCCGAGCATGCTTGATGAGAGTGATCGTGAAGTTCTTCTAAAAGAATATTCCATTAAAAATGTTTTGACGGAAGAAATCAATCAATGGTTTCTTGAGGAAATCGGAATGCGTCCTGACAGTTCAGATCTGGCAGCATACTTACGCAATGCCGATGCTCCGGGATTTTTTGCAGATCAGGGATTTATTCAGGGTGGAATATCTCCCGGAGATGAATACAATGAACTGATGGACAGGATCAATGATCTGTCTCCCTTCAATCCAAAATCAGTCAATGAATTGCAGATTGATTTCAATTAGGTTACACACAGATTGATTGAAAAGCCTGTTTCATTTAGAAGCAGGCTTTTTTGTAGATCGGTCCGGTGCGCAATTGTATCTAAAACTTACACGCGCGGATTTAGCGTAGCGTAATCCGGGCGTATTCTGTTACTTTTTTGCTAATCGTAGTAACGGCCCGGAATACAGAGGCTGTGTAAAAACAAAAGTTAATTGTCTAAGATTTCAATATTTGACTTTTACCTCGTATACCTGACCGAATATTTTTCTAGTTTACAATCATTTTTACACAGCCTCACAATTCCGCGCCAGCAATGGACAGATGGCAGGTTTGCTTATATAAAAAAGCGTAGATACAATCTACGCTTAGCCTGGGAAATTTTGGCAGGAAGTTTTACATTTTAACTGTTTTCTATTATCAAAAAAGTCATTTCTTTTTTATTTGATTTTCTATATTGCACTCGCTGTATTTGAAAATTGTTGTTTAATAAATAATTTAAACGATTTTTGTTGTACAGGTATAGTGTTGGTTAATATTTAATATCAAGAGTATGAAAAGAATAATTCCTGGTCTGTTAACAGCTATTTCTTTTTTGGTCCATTTTTCCTGTTCTGAAATAAAAATTGAACACTCATCCATAAAAAATGGCATTGAGATCAATGGGGAGAATATATCATTGCGTGTTCAGTTTTATGATGATGATATTGTCCGCGTAGTAAAATGGCTTCCTGAAAGTACACCTGACAAACTGAGTCTTTCTGTTATCAAAAAGGCACCGGATGACATCGGTTTTGAACTGATGGAAGATAAAGAGCATATCATCCTGAAATCAGAGAAATTGATTGTCAAGGTAACAAAAAGGGACATGAATATCACATACTTTTTGCCTGAAGGGAGTACTTTGTTGCAGGAAAGCAGCATTGAATTTTTTAATGTGATATACAAAAATGATTCTGCTTATCAGATCAAACAGGAGTTTTTACTGAGTAAAGATGAAGGAATTTATGGACTGGGACAGCATCAGTATGGATATATGAATTACCGTGGTAAGACAGTAAAGCTTGTTCAGACCAATACCGATGCGGTGAATCCATTTCTTATATCCACCTGTGGGTATGGCATTCTTTGGGACAATTACTCGAAAACAATTTATTCTGATGACGGAAATAAAAATGCTTCTCTCTGGTCTGATGTTGCAGACAATATAGATTACTATTTTGTGGCTGGTAAGAATATGGATGAAATCATCGCTGGTTACAGGGAGCTTACAGGGCAGGCTCCTATGTATGGAAAGTGGGCATTTGGTTACTGGCAAAGCAAAGAACATTATGATACACGGGATGAATTGCTGGGAGTGGCTGAAAAATACAGAAGACTGCGGATTCCTATTGACAATATGATCCAGGACTGGGATTACTGGAATGGCAGGGAAAACTGGAGTGGTATGTTCTTTGACCCTAAACTCTTTCCTGAACCAAAAGAGATGATAGACAGATTGCACAAAATGAACTTTCATGTCATCATTTCCATATGGCCGGCCTTGGGGCCAAATACTGAAATCTATAAAGACATGCAGAAACAAGGATTTCTGTATCCTCTTGTTGGCTGGGCAGGATTTAAATATTACGATGCTTTCAATCCGGCAGCCAATGCACTTTACTGGAAGTATTTAAAAAAAGGATTGTATTCCAAGGGTCTGGACGGTTGGTGGATTGATTCCACGGAACCGGATGTTGTGAATGCACTTACAAAAGAATCCACCGAGTATGAAATGAAAAAGGTAGGAAACAATTATCTGGGCTCCTGGGCGAGATATTTGAATGCATTTTCACTTGTTATGACTGATGATATCTACAAAAACTGGCGAAAGGAAACTTCAGAAAGACGTGCATATGTGCTCACAAGATCCTGTTTTGCAGGTCAACAGCGCAATGCAGCAACAACCTGGTCGGGAGATATCGGTGCAAGCTGGGATGTGTATAAAAATCAAATTGTTGCAGGCATCAACCATTCGATGGCAGGAATTCCTTATTGGACTTTCGATATCGGGGCTTATGTTATTGGTGCATATGATGGTATTTTTTACAAGGGAGGTAAGGATCCTGCCTTCCAGGAATTGTATACCAGGATGTTTCAGCTGGGAACCTTCACCCCGATATTCCGTTCACACGGATCAGAAACTCCTCGGGAGATCTGGGAGATGGGAGAAAATGCTGAAACGCTCATCAAGTATGATAATCTGCGGTATCGACTGATGCCTTACATATACTCCCTGGCCTGGAAAGTGACAAATGAAGGCTATACCATTATGCGGGGATTGCCAATGGACTTTACAGAAGACAGAAACACATATGATATTGGTGATCAGTTTATGTTCGGCCCTTCTGTAATGGTATGCCCTGTTACGGAATACATGTATTTCAAGCCACCTGAAGCCACTGTTTCTGTTGGAGCTGATTTTTTTAAAACAAGTGAAGGCAAACCGGGTTTGCAGGCCAGCTATTACAAAGACAACGAATACAAAGTATTTGGGAAAGAAAAAATTGATCCGAACATTGATTTATTCTGGTATACCGGTCGTCCCGAATATGTCAGCGATTCAATGTTCTCTGTTCGTTGGCAGGGAAAACTTATTCCACCGGAAACAGGACCCTATCAGTTTCATTTGAAAAGCTTTGATAACAAACGAATTATTCTCGACGGAGATACTCTGGAAATGGTATACACCAGTGTGGAACAATATACCGGGATTATTGAGCTTACAGGAGAAAAAGAATATGATTTTGTGCTCGAAACGGAAAATTCTTCTACAGGTGCTGCACGGATGCAGTTGTTCTGGAAGACACCGGAAATTTTCAGAAAGGAACAAATCAAAGAAAAGAAGAAAAAAATAAGGCATGTTTATTTGCCTTCAAATTCCGGATGGATTGATTTCTGGACCGGCAAATCGTTTGCCGGCGGTAAGCGAGTAGAATCAGACGCACCGATCGATAAAATACCTCTCTTTATAAAGGCAGGTTCCATTATACCTATGGGACCATTTGTGCAATATGCTTCTGAAAAGCCTGCAAATCCCCTGGAACTGAGGATATACCCGGGTGATAACGGGCATTTTATATTGTATGAGGATGAGAATGACAATTACAACTATGAAAAAGGCATATTTGCCACCATTGATTTTTTCTGGAATGACACTAACAAAACACTAACAATAACAGACCGGAATGGTGAATTTCCGGGAATGCTTACTGAAAGAGTAATACAAATTGTTGTAGTGAAAGAAAATCATGGCAAGGGTATTGAAATTTGTAGTGATCCTGATGAGGTAATTATATATAATGGAGAAGGGCAAACGGTGCAATTATAGAACGTAAGGAATTATTTTCTCAATGGGAAAATAGATTTATTTTTGTTGACTTGTATCATTCAGTCGATGAAATGAAAGTATCAAGAACTACTAGTAACAACACATTGAATTTCAAGTGGTTATTTTTCAAAATACTATTTATTCTTAAAGTATTTGTACTTTGTTTCATTGGAGTATCTGTCTATTTTACTGTTGTTTTTTCTTTTATTCCGCCTCAACGAACTCCTTTGATGCTGAAAAGGCAGATAGAACAAAAAAAAGAAAAACATAAAATTCAATTCAGGCATCGGTGGATTCCGATAGAAGAGATATCTCCATATCTGATACAGGCAGTTGTTGCTACAGAGGATAATCATTTTACCAAACATTATGGTATTGATTTCGGGGCAATACGTAAGGCCCGTAATTTTAATAAAAGAAGTACGTACAGAAAAAGAGGAGCAAGTACGATAACCCAGCAAACTGCTAAAAATATATTTCTATGGCCAGCCCGCACGTATCTTCGAAAGGGATTTGAGGTATATTTCACATTGCTTATTGAGACATTCTGGAGCAAAAAAAGAATCATGGAAGTTTATCTTAACATGATCGAGATGGGTCCAGGCATATATGGTTCCGAAGCTACATCGCAATATTATTTTCATAAACCTGCATCAAGGCTCACACGAAGTGAAGCCGCAATGATTGCTATTTGTCTTCCTAATCCATTGAGAAGGAATCCTGCCAAACCAACTTCTTATATGTATTTGCGTCAGCAAAATGTACTTTCCCTGATGAGAAAAATTGGTCCGGTCGAATTCCGGTAAATAAAAGGGTGTTAATACTAAGTCTATATTACTATTAAATACATAACAATAGATATATAGCCTGAATTGTTTGTTATTATATTTATAATTATCCCGAAGCCTTAAGATTACATAAAATATTTGTCATGTGTTAAAATATCCAATAACTTTTACCAAAAAGATACATCCTATGAAACACATTATTTATTTCTTATTCACGGCATTAATTCTGGCAGGTTGTTCTGATCCTGCCGGGGATAGCACAGATACGCCAATTGCAATTCTGGGGGCATTCGAAGAAGAGATCAGGATGTTGGCAGATAGTATGGAAGACAAAAAGATGCTGGAAGTATCGGGTATTGAAGTGACACAGGGGAAATTATGCGGTCATCCCGTAGTAATAGCCTATACAGGTATAGGGAAGGTGAATGCGGCAATGTCTGCGACACTTATTATATCACGTTTTCATGTCGGAAAAGTAATATTCACAGGCATAGCAGGTGGAATTGATTCTGAACTGAAACCAGGGGATATTGTCATAGGAAAAAAATGCGTACACCATGATCTGAATTATGTTTATGACGATACCTTAATCAGTTATCAGATTGAAAATCCCATAACAGGTAAGGTAAATCCTGTGTTTTATTATGCCGACACGGGATTGATGAGGGTGGCCATGAAAGCAAAGAATTCCATTCTGTTGCAATCGATGAATGATCAATATATTCCTCAAATCATCACGGGAACCATTGCGACTGGCGATGCTTTTGTAGTATCAGAAAGAAAAAGGGAAGAACTGATCAGGCGCTTTGATACTGATGCTGTGGAAATGGAAGGGGCAGCAATAGCGCAAATTTGTTACCAGCAAGATATAGCTTGTATAATCATAAGAAGTATCAGCGATTCGGCCGATGAAGATGCGGTTACCGATGTGGAAACATTTTACAGGATCGCTGCAAAAAACTCCGGTTCTTTTGTAATGAAAATGATCCAATTGTCAGAATGGTGAGTTCTCAGTTCAGAGTTTGGAGTTGTTAAACTGTGTAATCGTTGAACTGATGAGTTGATTAGGTGATGAGTTGAGAAGATGGTAGTTGGGTTCTTGGGTTGCTGGTTACTAACAACGTTTTACAGGTCACAGTGAGCGGAGTCGAACTGTGATTAATTGTTAAACTGTGTAATCGTGTAACTGTTTAACTGTTAAGTTGAGGAGTTGAGAAGTTTAGAGGGTGAGAAAATGAGAAGATAAGACCTGAGACTGGCGACTTGCGATTTGAACCTTGAAACTGAAAAATCCGCCATCTACAATCCGCAATCCGCAATCCGCAATCCACAATCCGCAATCCGCCATCCACAATCCACAATCCGCCATCCACAATCCGCAATCCGCAATCCACAATCCGCAATCCGCAATCCGCAATCCGCCATCCACAATCCGCAATCCGAAATCCGCAATCCGAAATCCGGAATGAATATGTTGCATCTAATTCATGGGATCTACATCGGGGATAATCTGCAAGCTCTTGAAATCCGGATTGGAATTGACTATATCGATAGTCTGACGCACAATTTTTCGTCTTTGAGTAAATTGTTTATCCCGCTCGATTTTTATCATTATGCATTTCTGGTGCAGGTTAAATAACCTGTTAATAAGAGGAAATTCCGGACCGACAACCCTGTTCCCCAGAGCTTTTCTTAATTCAGAAGCAAGAATATTTGCTGCATCACTTACAACAGGTAATTTCCTGTGACGGAGGGTTAATTTAACCAATCTTACATAGGGTGGGTAATTGAAATTTTTTCTTTCCCGGAGTTGTTGATTGAAAAAACTTTCAAAGTTATTTTTCATGATATGTTTGATCACAGTATTTTCCGGATCACTTGTCTGTATAATTACTTTTCCCTGTATGTTTTTACGGCCTGCTCTTCCGCTCACCTGTGCAATGAGCTGGTAACTTCTTTCGTAGGAACGAAAATCAGGGAAATGCAGCATATTGTCAGCATTCATTATTCCAACTACTCTTACATGATCGAAATCCAATCCTTTCGAGATCATTTGTGTGCCTATTAAAATGTCGATTTTACGACGTTCAAAATCTAAAATGATCTTTTCATGTGATCTGCGTGTTCGGGCAGTGTCGAGGTCCATTCTTTTAACTTTCACACCGGGCAAAATTAAAGTGATTTCATCTTCAATCTTTTCTGTACCAAAACCACGGGTTTGAATGTCCTTACTTCCACAGGAATTGCAGCTTTCAGGATTCTTAATACGATACCCGCAATAATGGCATTTCAGTGTATTTGATTTTTTGTGGTAAGTTAGACTTACATCGCAATTTTTACAATAAGGGATCCAACCACAGGCATTGCATTCAATGTATGGGGAGAAGCCTCTTCGATTTTGAAAGAGTATGATTTGTTCTTCATTCTCAAGAGCTTCATGGATGCTTTTTATGAGTTCCGGAGAAAAATGGGAATGCATCTGTTTTTTCTTCCTTGCCTTCCTTACATCAACCACTGTGATTTTCGGAAGTTGAATATCCAGATACCTGTCATGCAATCCTATAAATCCATAGCGACCTGATTTGGCATTCATATAGCTTTCGAATGAAGGCGTAGCTGTTCCCATTAAAACTTTCCCTGAATGCATACCGGCGAGCACTACTGCTGCATCACGGGCGTTGTATCTTGGTGCGGGATCAAATTGTTTGTAAGTGTTTTCATGTTCTTCGTCAATGATAATTAGTCCCAGGTTAGAGTATGGCAAAAAAACAGAAGAACGCACCCCTAAAATTACCTGGTATGCAGGGCTATTCAGTTTCCGGATTCCCGCTAGGTTCTGATATACTTCTACACGTTCATCATCAGAAAATTTAGAATGATAAATTCCAACTTTGTTACCAAAAACGCTTTTCAAACGGAGAATGATTTGGGCGGTCAAAGCGATCTCTGGCAATAAGTAAAGAACCTGTTTCCCTTCTTTTATTTGTTCTGCTATAAGATGAATGTAAATTTCGGTTTTACCGCTTGAGGTAACACCATGTAGTAATACTACATCCTTTGATTGAAATTGAGTTTTAATAGAATAATATGCTTCTGCCTGTTTCTCATTCAGTTGATATGGATCTCTTACCGTAATATCATTGCCTGATAATCTGCTGATTTCTTTCGGATTGATTCTTAGGACACCTTTTTTAATAAGAGCATTCAATACTGCATGAGTTGTATTTACAGATTTAAGCAAATTTTCTTTTAAAACGTCTTGTTTGTTAAATTCACTTAAGTGCAGGAAGCTAAGAAGCAATTCCAATTGTTTGGGAGCCTTCTTCTCAATGGAAAGAATGAAACTGTTTAAATCTTCTTCTGATTTATATTTTTCTTCCATCTCAACAAAATCAATCACTTTCGATTGAAATCCCTTTTTAAGTTTTTCTTCAAGGGTTACCAGGTTTTTTTCAATCAGATTTTTTACTATAGGCATAACATCTTTTCTACCCAGAGATAATGACAACTTTTGAAGAGAAATACCGGGATTGTTCTCCAGCACATCAAGAAGCGACTCTTCACTGCTGGTCAAAGAAACTGGTAAGTATTCAGGTTCCTTCGGGAAAATTCTGGTTTCGCTTTCAAGTTTGAGTCCTGAAGGAAGAGCTGCGCGATACACCTCTCCTGTTGTACACATATAATAATCAGAGAGCCACTCCCAAAATTCCAGTTGCTTTAGAGATACCAGGGGAACATCATCCAGTAGAGACAGAATGTAACTGCTTTTAAATCCGACAGGAGTGTCGTTGTGCAAATGTCTTACGATTCCTGAATAAATCCGGCGTTTTCCGAAAACAACAGTAACACGGCAGCCGATCTGTGGTTTTCCGAGAAGCTGATCAGGAATTTGATAGGTGTAATACCGGGGAACCGCGAGGGGTAAGATCACATTGGCATATGAGTGTGAATCCGGAGGCATAGTTCAGACTGGCTTTTTTATATTAAACAGCTTGGTGAAAATATAAAACTCCGGAATAATTATATATTGTTTAGGGGAAGTATATTTTTTGTTGAAGAGGAAATGAATAGTTAACTGCAAAGAACGTGAAGAAAAAATTTTATAAGAATTGGATCACGAATAATCATTGAATTCAACAGAGACAGTGATCTTTTAATAATCATCCTTGGCGGACTTTGCGATTCACTTTTGCACTTTGCGGTTAAGATTGATCAAAGGAATCATTCAGTATAATCCGCAGTCATTTATTTCTTTTTCTCAAAGTCATTATTTTTTTCATCTTTGCATTGGATTGAACTTAAACAAAAAAATATACCATGAGCAAAACAATTATCGGAGAAGCCCTGCCAAATATTCCATGGGAAGACAAACCAAAAGGCTATGAAGGAGTCATGTGGCGATACAGTAAAAATCCTTTAATTGGATGGAACCCGACACCGTCGACAGCAAGAATTTATAATAGTGCAGTATTGCCTTATGAAGGAGCTTTTGTAGGGGTATTTCGTGCCGATCATAAAAATGGAAGAGCGAACATTCATTTTGGCAGAAGCAAGGATGGATTACATTTTGAAATTGATGATAATATAATACCATGGGTGGATGAAAATGGGAAACCAAATCCTATTAGCTATGGATATGATCCGCGTTTTGTGAAAATTGATGACAACTATTATGTAGTCTGGTGCGATGATATGAAAGGTGCTTCTATTGGAATGGGTATGACAAAGGATTTTAAAACATGGACCCGTCTTCCGAATTCCCTGATGCCGTTTAACCGAAACGGAGTTTTGTTCCCGAGAAAAGTCAATGGAAATTATATTCTGTTTAGCAGGCCCAGTGATAGCGCACACACACCGTTTGGAGATATTTATATGAGCGAAAGTCCCGATCTGGTGTATTGGGGAAAACATCGGTGGGTTATGGGGAAAGGTGGCCAGGGATGGTGGCAGGGTACAAAAATAGGTGGCGGCCCGGTACCTGTTGAAACGACTGAAGGCTGGCTGATGTTCTATCATGGTGTCTCAGGCACATGTAATGGATTCGTTTACAGCTTTGGAGCTGTTTTGTTTGATATTAATGATCCGGGTAAGGTATTATTAAGAACCCGCGACTATCTTCTTACCCCTGAAAAGGATTACGAAACAGCAGGATTTGTTCCCAATGTTACTTTTCCCTGTGCCAATATCTATGATGCAGATACAGGGCGAATTGCAATTTATTATGGTGCGGCTGATACATATACAGCATTGGCATTTTGTCAGATAGATGAATTGCTGGAATACATGAAAAAGAATGGCGAAGTTTTTTAGTTGTAAAATAGAATTTTCAATAGCCGGGGAATGGAAATGATTTACAATACTCTAAGCGTTGTGTTTTTTTGTGATTTTCCTGCCTCAACAGTCAGGTTTATGAAATTCTGTGCGACAGGATTTTAATTTATACCACAGCGCCTCCGCAGAGTAGCTTCGTCCGACGCCATAGGCTTTGGCCGACGGCTGTCAGCGCTCGCGGAAAGTCACCAAAGTATACACAAAGTTTCACGAAGATTTCTATAAATTCCTTATACTATTGAATCACCTTATCCCATCCGGTTTTTGATATGTTTCGGAAGATCACAACTCCACTTACCAGGGCAATCGCGAGAAAAATGAAACCTGTATTATATTCCTTAAAAATTATTTTTCCAAAACCAAACAGACTAAAAAGTACCAGAAGACAACCGAAAATATAGTTGATGAACAGGGTCTTGTATCCTATATCGCCTTTTACTTCCGGCATCTTGTTTGAAATAATTTTCCAGCCTTTGCCACCCGGATGAATTCTTTTATAAAACTCTTTTAACTTTTTCTCACTGGAAGGAGGTGTCAGTAATGTCACAACAAACCATACAATGGTAGACCATGCTACAATGATCAATAAGCTTGTTTCGTAATTCAGATGATATTTGAAGTGCAGTATAGGATATACAACAAATGGTGCAATCATGGCTGATATCTCAGACCATGCATTGATACGCCACCAGAACCACCGTAGAATCAATACCAGTCCGATGCCACCGCTGCATACCAGGATAAATTTCCAGGCATCGCTGATCCTTTCTATTTGTGAGGTGACCAAAAATGAAAAAATGATCAGCAAAACAGTTACAATTCTGGAAATTCTCACATAGTATTTTTCTTTTGCTCCGGATTGAATAAAAGGTCTGATAAAGTCATTGATAATATAAGAGGTTCCCCAGACTGTCTGAGAAGCTATGGTTGACATATAAGCGGCAAGAAATGCTGCTAACAATAATCCCAAAAGTCCTGAAGGAAGCAGATCGCGTATAACCATTACATAAGTTTCCCCCTTATCAGGGACATTCGGATACAACACCAGAGCAACGAGGGCTACAATTATCCATGGCCAGGGGCGCAATGCATAATGTGCAATCTGAAACCATAAAGTAGCAAGAAGTGAATGTTTTTCGTCTTTTGCCGACATCATTCGCTGAGCAACATATCCGCCACCTCCCGGTTCTGCCCCGGGATACCAGCTGGCCCACCACTGAACACCAAGATAAGCGACAAAACCTGTAATACTCATTTTTAACAATCCTGTTGAATTGCTGACAAGGGATTCACTTTTGCCTATATCAGGGAAAAAATCAAATACCCACTTTGTTTCTGAAAGATTTGATTTTAAAGAAGCAATACCACCAATATGTTTTACCGCAAAAATGGCCAGTGCTATACTTCCTCCCATGGCCATAATAAACTGAAAGGTATCGGTAAGAGACACTCCCCAAAGACCGGATAATGCTGAGTACAATGCGACGAAAATCATCATGAATCCTACGACCATTAAGTGTGAAGAAAAGGTGATGCCAAGAAATTTTACCTCATGCATACCAAATAGCGTAAGATCAGGAAACATGACATGTAATATCTTCACCATGGCCAGGTTTACCCATGCCATTACTACAGCGTTCATTCCAATACCGATATAGATTGCCTTGAATCCTCTTAAAAAATGAGCTTCTTTGCCGGAATACCTGATATTAACAAATTCAGCATCAGTAAGTATGTTAGAACGTCTCCATAAGCGGGCAAAGAAAAAAACAGTAAGCATACCACCAAAAAGCATATTCCACCATAACCAGTTTCCGGCAATTCCGTTTTGTGCTACCAGCTCAGTGACTGCCAGGGGTGTATCTGCGGCAAAGGTAGTAGCCACCATGCTCGTACCTGCTATATACCAGGGCAATTTACGCCCGCTGAGAAAGAAATCACTTGTACTTTTACCCGCCTTTTTCGACATATAAATGCCAATGCCAATACTAATAATGAGGTAGAAGATTATTATTATCAGGTCTACTTGAGAAATGTGCATTTTATTCAGGGATTTTAGTCAAGTTTATCCAGTACATTTGGCTCCCCTGTCATTTGAATTTCAGCTGATAGAATTTGTTCGTTGTTCAATCCTTCACGATTTGGTTGCTGACCTCCGACAAACACTTGCATTGTACCCGGCAGCACTATACGCTGGTTTGTATCATCAATAACAGAAAGTTGCTCTGGGGTTAGAGTAAATGAAACGGTCTTTTGTTCTCCAACTTTCAGATGAATTCGTTTAAAGCCTTTCAAAGCATGCATAGGAACCGGGTATTTGGAATTATGATGTTTGATATACAACTGGATAACTTCATCTCCATCGAATTCCCCGGCATTTAACACAGTTACTTTTATCTGAAAATTTTCGGTAGTAGTAATTTGCTCCGGCAGATCAAGGTCAAAATACGTAAATTTTGTATAACTCAAACCGAATCCGAAGCCATACAATGGTTCGTCATTGAAATACCTGTAAGTATGTCCATTCATAGTATAATCTTCAAAAGGAGGAAGCTGATCAATTGATTTATAAAAAGTCACCGGGAGGCGGCCTGCGGGATTATAGTCGCCAAATAAAACATCTGCAATGGCAGTCCCTCCTTCCTGTCCCGGATACCAGGTTTCTAGGATAGCAGGTATATTTTCATGTGACCAATTGATTGAAAGTGCACTGCCATTCATAAGAACCAGCACTATTGGTCTTCCCAGGGCTTTCAGTTTTTTTAGCATTTCAATTTGTATTGACGGCAGATCAAGAGAAACACGATCACCTCCTTTAAATCCTGAAAGATCAACTTCCATTTCCTCACCTTCCAGTTTGGGTAACAAACCACCGACAAATACAATGACATCCGATTGATTTGCCATATCAATAGCATCCATCTCATTGTAATCGGAAGGTAAAACCCACTCAAGACTAATATGAGAATACCAGTCTTTTTGATAATATTCAATTTCCACACTGTGCTGACTGCCGGCTTCTAACATCAAATGGATATTTTCTGATTTCCATCCATTATACCAGGCATCTATCATCAACTGATCATCAATGAATAATCTGAATCCATCATCACCGTTAACGGCAATTAAATAACTTCCTGTAATTGGGGCAGTGATATTTCCATGCCATCGCATAGAGTAATTCTCAGGATTCATACCATGCAATGGGGCCCTGTTAAACCATGAGAAATTAATTGCAGAATCAATACGGACTTCATAAGGTGTTCCTTCAAGGTTTGGATTAGTAAAATATTCACCTGTTAATCCAGCTTGTCCTTCTGAACTTAAATATTTCCAGCTTATAATTTCTTTTTCCACGTAATTTTCATGATAACTACATCCTTTTGAATAGAGAACGCGGACATCAGAAGGCACTCTACGTCGTATACCTTCCACGGGGGTTATAAATTCTGAAGGCAATCCGTTATAGTTACCGTACATTACTTCCGGGTTATCTGCATTTGGACCTATCACGGCAATTGTTTTTATATCAGAACCTAATGGCAGCAAGTTGTTTTCATTTTTTAATAAAACAATGGATTCTCTGGTTGCTTCCACTGATAATCTCCGGTGTGCCTGACAATCATTTACCTCGTATGGTATTTTATTGTAGGGTACCATTTTCGGAGGGTCGAACATACCCAGTTGAAAGCGCGCTTTAAAAAGTCTTTTCAGAGCAAGATCTATGTCTGCCTCAGTCAGGTACCCACTATCAATTGCTGTTTTAAGATGAGAATAGGTTCGTCCGCAATTCAGGTCACAACCTGCTTTTACTGCAATAGCTGCTGCTTCAGCTTCCGATCCTGCCAGTTTATGGTGTGCAAAGATATCATATACAGCACCGCAATCGGAGACAACATATCCGTCAAATCCCCAATGATCTCTCAGAATATCAGTCAATAAATATTCACTGCCTGTACAGGATTCGCCTCTGAATCGATTGTATGCACTCATGACAGATTGAGCATTGCCTTCAATAATGCAAGCCTTGAATGCCGGGAGATAGGTATCCATAAAATCCCGCTGACTTACATCCACATCAAATTCATGTCGTAAAGGTTCAGGACCGCTGTGAACAACATAATGTTTTGGTGTCGCGATGGTTTTATAATACATCGGATCATTTCCCTGCATACCCCTGACAAAAGCCACACCCATTCGTGATGTAAGGAAGGGATCTTCCCCGTATGTTTCCTGACCTCTTCCCCAGCGCGGATCACGAAATATATTGATGTTCGGAGACCAGACTGTTAATCCTTTGTATCTGTCACGTTCGTTCTTTTTTATATAATCATTGTATTTTGCTCTGAACTCATCCGATATAACCGTTGCAATTTCATACATCAAACTATCGTTGAAAGTAGCAGCAAGACCAATTGCCTGAGGAAATACAGTGGCAATACCAGACCTGGCAACGCCGTGCAATCCTTCATTCCACCAATTGTATTCCGGTATTCCCAGCTTGGGAATAGAATCTGCATAGTCAATCATCTGTCTGATCTTTTCTTCAAGAGTCATTCTTGAGATCAAATCTTCTACCCGTTCCTCAACCGGCAGTTTTGTATTTTTATATCTTTCTGTTGATGAACAGGAAAAGGTGGTCAGAAATAGGATGAAAAGGAAAGGTTTAAGAATGAAGTGTGACAATTGGCCCATAATAATAAGATTTAAATCATACAGATGAAATTACATATTCTAATTGAATTTATGCAATTATTTGGAAATTGATAAATTTCCGGGGAAGTGTGTCATTCAGTGTGGGTATAGCAGTGACAATTGATATGAAATTCAACGGAATGCATTCATAAGTATGTATACAATTTATCTTTTCCTTAATAGATAAATCTCCGCGTTGCTTTTACCACCTTCATAATCAATGATCTGGTATTCTATTTCGATAGGAAATTGAAAATTATTATCATCCGGAGAAATTTGAATATGATCAGGGTATACTTCATAATCGTTTATAACGTTGGACTGTATTCTACTTATCCGAATTGAATCGCCATCCGGATCGAAGTCGTTAAGTAATGGATAAACAATGATTTTTTCCTTCTTACTGATCCTTAGAGTATCATTAATTGCTATCGGATGAGTATTGTTTTCAGGATTGAATTTACCTGCGTCATTCATAACAATAGCAGGAATATCTTTAGGATCATCAACAGCATAATCATAAAATTCAGCCGGATTGAAAGCTTCTCCATCTGATTCCTTTTCGCCTTTTACATTTTCATAACAGTTACCAATGGCTTTCAGTTCCGGATCCCTGATGCCCTTGCCTATATCCTTAAGGAAATGTGCATCATTTAAATTACGGAAGAAATTGTTTTCTACAACCACATGTGACTCCAATCGTACAGCAATGCAATAGTCATCAATATCTTCATAATAATTGTTGAATACATGAACATCTCCATACCTTACCCGAGGCAAACGTTGTTTTAACCTGTAGACTTCATTGTCAATGGTGTCGTAAAACCTGCTGGTCCCGTCAAACCAGCAATGATGAATGGTAATCCTTAAATGTCCCCGGCAAATTGTATCACCATCCCGGCTGCCTATCAGCATCACCTTATTATGATTGCTGAACCTGGTCCAGGAGACTGTAACAAAATCTGCTGCAACTCCTTTGTGGGATGAAAAATCCAGTAATCCGTCATGCGACTGGAATAAATCACAATGGTCAATCCAAATATTCTGTCCGTAGATTGTAAGTGCATCCGTTGTTGGTTCACCTTTTCCGTCCCATCTCCCGGGAGTATAAGAATGACCGATACTGAGGTTTTGCACTATGATATTGTTGCCATACAGTTTCAGTCCCCCATACCTTAACATGGCTGTATTACCTTTTCCCATAATGCTCAGATTATCAGCAATTACAGGAATTCTTTCACCAAATTTCAGTTCAATCGTATCAATTACAATAATGGTACGCGAACCATTTGTTTTCAATGCACGAAGAAACTCTCCCCGATTTTTAACTTTTAGAGTGTCACCTCCATATCCCCCGATAGTACCACCATGTATTGAGGCCCATCCGATGGGTTGTATTTGGGCTATCAAAAAAGAGCCTGCAATACAATTGAAAATAAATATCAAAGAGAATATTCTGAATGTATTCATTGCTATAATGATTAAGATAATTGATACTGCCTGGTTGTTAAGTTACTATTCTATCCTGAATGGTTTGCCATTGATGTATACATTTTCAAGATAAAGATTGGTTGTATATAAAATCCGACTTTCTCTCGTTACCCCATTGAATTGCGAATTTTTGATATAAATGTTATGAATACATTCCTGCTTTTTAAGGCCGACAATGTAAATAGGATATTTGCTTTTCTGACTGGTAATATTATCCAGGTATATATTCCTTATGAGGGGGGGATGATCACCTTCTTCTGATTTTGTTTCATAGATACAGTTGATCTTTAGCACTGCTTCTTTGACCTGCCCGATTTCAATATTTTTCACATAGAGGTTTTCAATAATTCCTCCACGCAAAGCATTTGTTTTAATTCTGATTGCTCTGTCCAGTTCAGGACTGTTCATTATGCATTCGTAAACATAAACATCGGAACATCCGCCTGAAATCTCACTTCCGATGACAACACCTCCATGTCCTTTTTCCATCACACAATTTCTGATCACAATATTTTTTGAAGGAATATTCCATTTTCTGCCGTCATTATTTCGTCCCGATTTTATAGCAATGCAATCATCGCCAGTATTAAACCTGCATTTTTCCACAAGTATGTTCTGGCTTGATTCAGGATTGAATCCGTCATTATTGGGACCTTCACTATTTGCATGATAGCGGCGAATAATAATGTTTTCCGATAACAAAGGATGAATTAGCCAGAAAGGAGAGTTGGTAATGGTTATGTCTTCAATGAGAATGTTTTTACATTCATAGAACTGAATAAACGGAGGACGTAAATTATGATTTCTTCCTAATATTCGCTTTTCCAAAGGTATTTGTTGCTCTTCAAATTGCATCAATAGTTTTCTTCCTTCGGGAGAATTTTCACCATCCGTATTTACCGTATTCCCAAACGCTTTTTTTGCTTTCCAATGCCACCAGTGAGCAGTATCTGCTTGCCCGTCAAGAATTCCCTTTCCTGTAATAGCAATATTTTCCTGTTGATAGGCATAAATTAATGGTGAGTAGTTATAACAATCTACCCCTTCCCATCGTGTAAGCACAACAGGGAGATAGTATTCCGGGTCGGTAGAGAATTTTAAAACAGCTCCTTCTTCTATGTGGAGATTTACATTACTTAATAGAGTTAACGGACCCGTTAAAAATTCACCTTCGGGAACGATTACTTTTCCGCCACCATTTTCAGAGCAGGTTTTTATTGCCTCATTAATGGCTTCGGCATTATTCGTTTTATTATCGTCTTTAGCACCAAAATCAGTAATAATAAACATCTGATTTTTAAATTCAGGCTCTTTTATCTGATCAAGAATTTCATCAATCCTTTGCCATTTTTGATCAGAGTCCTGACTAAAAACATGGATTTGCCAGCTCAGAAAAAGAAACAGAAAAAAATAACGGAAAACATATTTCTTTTGAAATCTACCTGATTTAAGTTTCCAAATTTCCATTTGCACTATTTATGTCGGATTACTTATTCATGATTTGGATCAATGAAGGATGATTCAGTGTTTGAGTATACTGATCGAGGCAATTCATAAAATCCTCCTTTGTTTTTATCCCTTCTGGTTCTTTTTCCCATGCAGCCAGAAAATAATACTCCAATTGATTGTTTTTTGGTTTGAATACCAGAACATGACTATTTTCATCTTCCACCAATTTTAAATAATCCTTATTTTGATAAACAATTGCCATTCCCAGCATATCCCCGGCCAGACTTTGTTTACCCCAGGTTGCCAGATAATTCCAACCTGTTTCATTAGGTCCCGGGATGAGTTCTGCACTATCTGATTTTACAATCCCTGTACATAAATTTCTTAAGGCTCCGTCATACCTGATTGTATAATTTGTTGCTCTTGATCCGGCTTTAATTGAAAGTGAAGTATGAAGATCAACCGATGTGCTGTCAATTTTCCAACCGTAATAATCAATCAGAATTTCCGAATACAAATTGCCATTCTCTTTTATAGTACAATAGACACTATCTGTTTTTGCTACGCGATGCGCATTGGTTTCATCCCAAAAGCCTAGTGTACCTATTCCGAGAGAATTGCCTACCTTAAGAATATCCATACCCCAATCAGCCATTTCATGATAAGATTCGTATCCATCCTGACCAACATAGGGTAATACGATCGTATCTACCTTTTTTCCATAAATATCTATTGCATTTCGCCAGTCGAGGTAAAGTCTGTATCCTACCTTATCCGATTCCCATCCGGGCCCTTCATATTTTATGAAAAATGAATGATCGTTGCATTCATCAGGTACTCGAAGAGAACGAAAACTTTTAAATTCACTGCCTTCCATGTATACATTGTTTTCAAAATACCCGCCGGTTTTATAACACAATTCTGCAAGCGTTTGTTTCCGGAACACAAGAGAATCTGCTTCACCCCTCTTTCTCAATTGCAATGTAAGTGTTGTATCGGCAGGCAGATCGATCTGGACAAGAATTTTACGCTGGGTAAGGTTTTCATCGATTTCAATAACTTGTGCCGGAAGATGCTTTTTATCCCATACAATATCCAGATCCCCTTGATTTATCCAATCGGTATTCAACTGATCCTGAACATCGATATCAAAGATATAATCACTTAGAGGAAAATCATTTTCATTGGTTATTACCAGTTCAATTTCCTCTTTATTATTCTTGTTGCAACAACACAAAAGCAAGAATAGCACTGCAAGGATAAGCAACGGATTAATACTGCCTGATCGGTTCTTAAGCTTAGTTATAGTCATAGAAAGTGAATTTAAAGTAAATAGGTTCATGTTAGTCTGGTAAAGGATATAAGGAATATATCCCGGCAAATCTTAAATTGGGATTGCCGGGATAAACAAAATGCTATTCAATAAAAACCGATTTTGTTGTTGTACCATTTAATCTTATTATGTAAAGGCCGGGTATGTAATCTGAAATCTTGAATGTAAGAACAGTTGAATTGTGCAATTCGAACTCATCCAGTTTTACTCCGGACACACTGAATATTTCTATTTTTCCTGTTCCGGCATTTAGTATGTTTAATTCATGATGTGCAGGATTGGGATAAACGAAAAAGTCCCTTGTGTTCAGAAAATCATGAACAGCACTGGGAGTATCACCCCAGCGCGGATCCCCGATAAGAGTACCCATCTCACTCATTTCGTAAAGATCGTCAGGATAAGGGATTGTGAAGTTGGATGTGTCAGGGTATTCGAAATTCACCTCATAATCTTCTTGTGTAAAATCGCTCTTGTTCCATTCTACCATGGCATATGTACTGTCGTCAACGCTAAAGTCAGGGGTCATAACACTAAAAGACAATTCTTTATAAGCAATAGCGCCAATTCTAAATCCGTATACATCCGTCAGATCGTCATTATTTGTCTGAGCAAGAATAGAATTCTTAATAGTCAGGCTTGCACTTGAATTTGAATTGATGTCAAACAGGTATTTGTCTGTAATTACCCCTCCCCATTTATAAAATGTGCAATGGTTGATCAGGAAGTTAGCTGCATAATTCTCCATATTCTGGCAATCGAGTATTGGTCCCTGAACATGGTGGAAGGTAGAGTTCTGAATTGTAAAATCGTCGAATGTAATATTCGATTTTAAACGGAAAGGTCCGTAGCTACCGCCACCTCTCAGGTCAAAAACAATACAGTTGTCCACGAGAATATTGTTTACATGATGGGCAGGAGATCTGTCACCACGTATAACTGACCTTTGAAAGTTTCTTACAATACAATCCTCTATGGTCAAATTATTGCCCGATACGAAAGCGTCCGTAAGATTTATCAGATACTCTCCCTTAAGTGTTATTGTATCTTCGATCCCGGTTAATGAATCATAGGTAGCACCGGAGAACTCAATCCCGTCAAGTGTAAGACTGATATCAGTCCCTGAAACGCTGAACGATTTAATATATACTTTTGGTTTTGGAGCCCCTTCTTCACCCCTGATTATTAGTGATTTATCCACTATCTCAATCGTATTGTAAGCAGCCTTATGTGATCCTGACTTGATAATAATTTCAGAACCGTCCGGGGCAGCTTCAATTATACCTTTAAGAGTATCGCCTACTTCAACTGTAATTTGGGCATTGAGATTCGTTAATACCAGTGAAGTAAAGACTAAAAATGTGTAAATCAATTTTTTCATCGCGTATTTGTTTTTAGTTAGACTTTCATTTATTAATAATTAGTACCCATAATCATTTTCCAGATTGGAGTTTACATCGATTATATTCTGATGAATGGGCAATAGTTCCCTGCTGTTGGGTTGAAAAAATTCCGCTATAGTATTGATATACTCATCACTTATGCTTGCTGTCCATTCAGTAACATTGGGCCAATAGGCAGTATCGCGATCGGCTATTGCTGCTGAATCCATATGATAATACATATTCAGGAATTCCAGTTGTTCACCGTTATTTCTCCAGACAACATTTTCCGGTACATTCTCATAAGGATATTCACGTATAACAAGTTTTCTCAAATCATCCTTCATTTCATCCAGTTTTAGATCCAGTAAATTCCATCGAATAAGATCATGTTTGCGCAGACATTCGCCTCCAAGTTCCCACGCTCTTTCCTGTACAATTGCGCTGAAAAATCCTTCATAATCCGACGGGATAGAAGGAATCTGATCTTCATTTCCCCTGAAAGCTCTTTCGCGTACAGCTTTGAGAGCATCAATAGCTGCCTGCGTTGGTCCGCTGTTCAATTCATTCTCTGCTTCGGCAAACATCAACAAGACATCCGAATACCTTAATAATACCCAGTTTATGCCCGTATATTTCGCAGTACCCGGGAATAGAGGATCCATCCAGTCGCGGCGCCATTTTGCTACGTTGATGTTATTAAGATCTCTCAGTATCCGTATGTTATCGTCATCTACTTCGTAACAGGCAATAGTTACATCTCTTCTTGTATCAAGCGAATCGAAAGAATAAAAATATGTAGGGATAGCCTGCAACCCGGGATTTCCTCTGCCATACCTTGATTTATCCCCAAGCTTAGTACCGAGGTAATAACCATTTTCACCACTTACAGATTGACCCATACCTACTTCACAAATACTCTCATAATATGCATTTTCAAGTTTCAGCTCGCACTGTGTTCTGAAGAGATCTTCATAATTCGGGTTCAGGGCATGCTCACCACTCTGCATGATTTCCCAACACTGATCTCTGGCAATCTGGTAATAATCCAGGTGGTTTGAACCACGCTGCATTCCTCCTTCACGTCGCAAAGAGTATCCGCCGCGTGCAAGAGCAATCCTTGCCAGTAAACCTTTTACAGCGCCTTTGGTGATCCGTTCATCGTTAGGAACCATCGATCGCCAGGGCACCAGGGTTTCCGCCAATAACAGGTCGTTTATGATCTGTTCGTAGATAAGATCTCTGTCTGTTTTCGGAGAATTCAGATCATCACCGGGTTCATAAGGCTTTAACTGCAACGGAACATCTCCCCAGTTTCTTATCAGTTCATAATAATGTAATGCTCTCAGGGTCAGCGCTTCTCCATACATTCTTTTCATCTCGAACTGTTCATCATCAGTACCTCCTTCAAGAAGAGGGCTGTTTGAAATGCCTTCAATACAAATATTGGATCGTTCAATGCCGTTATAAAGATTTGTCCAGGGTTTATAGATCTCCTCATTACCCGAATTGGCAGCATATTTGGCAATTCCCCTTCGACCATTATCCAGACTTCCGGTGCACATGGCAATGTCAGTATCCACTCCATAGTACATACTAAGACGCTTTGAATAGCCTTCATCGCGGGTCATTAACTGGTAAATACCCAGAATGGTTTGTTTTGTCAAATCTACATTAATAAATATATTTTCAGGTTCAAAGCTTGATACAGGTTGTACCTCAAAATAATCATCGCATGAAAGCAGGCTGCTCAAAAATGCAACTACACCTGCAAGAAAGGCTGTTTTGTGGTATAGTATTTGTCTCATATCCTTAAATTTTTAACATTACAATGTTACATTCAATCCAAGAAGGAACATTCGACTTTTGGGATATGCAGAATAATCAACCCCCGGAGTCAATGGATTTGGCTCATTTTCAGTACCCCTTCTTGTATCTACTTCAGGATCATATCCTGAATAATTTGTAAATGTGTAAAGGTTATTTATTGTAAAGAAGATTCTAAAATTCTGAATAAGGACCTTATTCAACCACTTTTGCGGAAAACTATAGCCTAAAGTAACATTGTTTATCCTCAGGAATGAACCATCTTCAACGGCCCAGGAATGGAACAGGTATCTGCCTGTAGGAGGTTTCCACATCGTAGCATCCTGGTTTAGTGCAGCAAGTTCTTCAGGATTAGTTACTTCATCCCCGTTTTCATCAACGGTCATCCATCGTACGTCTGAATTCATATCCTCCAACAGGTTTGTATAGGCTTTATAGCCACTGGTAAATTCTATTTTATTGGCATTGTAGATATCATTTCCATAAACCCAATTCAGGAAAATACTCAGATCAAATCCTTTATATTGTGCCATAATATTAATACCACCAATATGTTTCGGATTTGCATTGCCGATCACTTTTCTGTCGTCGGCAAAGGTCACCAGGTTTCCATCATCTATCGGATTTCCCAGTGAATCAACAGGATCAGCCAAATTTCGTAATTTATATGAACCAGGGCCAAATCCTTCAAATAGAACATTTCTGCTATCTGCTACATCAGGTTTCAGCACGTAGTCACCGTTATCATCGAAAAGAAATTCTCCGGTTTCCGGATCAATTTCAAAATCATCAACCGTATAAAAACCATCCGTTTCAAAACCGTACATTAATCCTACGGGGTCTCCCACTCTTACAATATAGTCATATCCTGTATCATCACTCCATCCCGATGTAAAATAAGCAATCTTAAGATCTTCTCCCAGCTTATCAACCCGATTCCGGTTAAAAGCTATATTGAAATTCATGGATAATTTAAAATCTCCTTTTTCAATAAGGTATGCATCAAATGCAGCTTCAAAACCATAATTGGTAGTAGAACCTATATTTTGTATCTGACTTTCATATCCTGTAGAAGGATCAAGCGGAACATCAACAAGCAGGTCTTTTGTTGAGTTATAATAATAATCGAGGGTAACATATAAACGTTGGTTAAAAATACCCAGATCAAGACCCAGATCTCTTGTAATAGTAGTTTCCCATGTAAGGTAAGGATTGAAGGGTTCTTTTCTGTAAAGATAAGCCGCTGGATTCTCATTAAGAAAATATTGTTTTTCAGGGTCTGATTCATATTTGTTTAAGAAATACAAATCATCTATTCTGTTGTTTCCTGCATGACCATAGCTTGCACGAAGCTTTAGTGATGAGATGAACGAGACATTTTCCATGAAGTTCTCTTCGGAAATTCTCCAGGCAACAGATCCTGAAGGAAAAAATCCCCACGCATTTCTGAACTTGGAAGAACCATCGGCTCTCAGAGAAATCTGGGCTAAATATTTGTCTTTGTATCCATAATTCAGTCTGCCAAAATACGACAATAACTTATCCTCTGACTCATACGAATCAGCTGGTTGCGGGGCTTCTCCCAATTCCAGATTTCCTAAAGCGAGTTCGGGCGTTAATGCGGTCGAATACTCTCGGGTCTCCTGCTCAAATTCCAGGATTTTTGTGTTGACCAATTCCTGACCAAGTAGGACAGTTATATTGTGTCCCGATCCCAAATCATTTTTGGTATAATTTAAAGTATTTGCCCAACGTATGCGGTTCAAATTGTCTTTATTTACTTTTACAACCGGCATATCGGCATACCTTCTCGCCAGGTAGGTCGTTATGCCGTAGAATCTATCCCGGTTATCCTGTGTGGTATAATATCCGACATCGCTTCTAAATACCAGATCTTCAAAAGGCATGAAATTTAATGCACCATTAAAATTTGTTGTAATCTTATGCTTCCGTTCATATTCATCCCGGGTCAGTTCCACCGGATCACTTAAGCCGCTTACGCTGGTATATTCGTTATCGTCAAAATCAAGATCCGGATCGTCAGAGAAACCTTCAATGGGCCTGTAAGTCACACTATGTTTCAGCCTGTTCTCGGAAGCTTTTCCCGGATCAGAAGTTCCTGATCCCATGACTTTTAAATCAGAGTATCTTGTGCCAAGATCAATAGAAAGTTTATCAGTTGCCTTTACATTCAATTTCAGGTTTATGTTGTTGCGCTTGTAACCGGATTCGATCATAATTCCCTGATAGTCATTGTTTGTATAGCTTAAATTGTAACCGAATTTTTCAGCACCTCCCCTTATACTCAGGTTATGCGACGTTGTTCGGGCATTTCTGCCAAAAACTTCTTCCTGCCAGTCAGTTCCGGAAATGTTATTGTACAAGCTATCCATTTGCTCCCAGGTTCCGTAAATGTCTTCAAATTGATTCCGTTCGGGCACACTCGATCCCGATCTTTCATATTGGTAAAGAACAAATTCCTCAGGACTTAAGACAGCCATTTTTTTTGGCAATTGTTTTAACCCAGTATAGAAATTATAATTTATGCTGATTCTGTCTTTTATTCCGCTTTTGGTTGTTACAATAATAACTCCGTTTGCACCGCGTGCTCCGTAAATTGCCGTTGAGGAAGCGTCCTTTAAAACATCAATTGATTCAATGTCATTTGGAGAAATATCACCAATACCATCAACCGGAAATCCGTCTACTATGTATAAAGGATCATTGTTTTGCGTAATTGATCCGCCGCCCCGTACCCTGATTTTAACCTCGGCATCGGGAGAACCTTCGGAAGTAGTCACACTGACACCGGCTAATCTTCCGGTTAAAGCTTGCGCAGTTGATGCCAGCGGAATATCTTTGATTTGTTCTGCACCTATAGAGGCTACCGGGGCTGTTAAGTCTCGTTTTTTAATAGTTCCATAGCCTATTACTACAACTTCTTCCATACCTGTGAAATCCGGGATCAAACTTACATTTACAGACGATTTTGAGCCCACAGGTATTTCTTCTGTCAGGTAGCCCAGGAAGGAGAAAACGAGAATATCATTTTCGTCTCTTACTTCAATCGAATAATTTCCATTTACATCAGAGACGGTGCCCTGGTTGGTTCCTTTCATAATTATAGTTGCTCCTATCAGCGGCTCATTGTTCTCATCCTGAATTGTACCGCTAATTGTTTTTTGAGCTGTTAAACTTTCAAAACACAATACCAAAGAGAGCAAGGTCAATACCAGTGTTCTTTTCATAATGGCTTCATGTTAAAAATTGAAATGGACATTTTTATCACCAGGTTAATTAACAAACAGGAACGAAGATTTGGAAAATCCCTGCGCATTAAGATACATAATACGCAGGGATAATACACTACTCAATTATCAGTTTTGAGACAGAAGAAACACTATTTCCTGATACCTTAATAAAATATATACCAGGCTCATAGCTACTAACATCCAAATTCACAATATTATCTTTTGTTTGAATCGTTTTGATATGTGATCCTGAAACATTGTAGATACTGATATTCGAAGCACCTCCGGTCAATTCAATTTTCACCTTGTTGTTTGCCGGATTCGGAGAGATAACCATTGCTTCGGATTGGTGATCTGTCAAAGCACTCGAAGACAATGTGATATCTACTGTATAATCCAGGCCGTTTCCTGCAGGAGCTGTCACTGTTATGGTTGCAGTAGTTGGTAATCCTGTGATTTCTCCATCACCTGTTACGGTAGCATCCGGATCGTTTGCTGTGGCTGTAAGAACGACACTCGGCGTTCCGGCTGGCAGTTCGAGACTGTAACTGGTGGTTGAAGAATTGAATGGAGGATCAAGATTACCTTCACTTGTAGACAATGCAGATAATGTTGCGTCATCGCTGGGTGCAATAGTTACTTCTACTGAGTACCTGATGATATGACCTGTCTCTGCGGTTACTGCTATTACTGCTGTTCCGGGAATTCCGGTAAATTCTCCATCGCCACTGACCTGGGCCAGAGGATAACTTGGTGTAGCAGTGAAGGTTACACTTGTGGATTCCAACGGCAATTCCAAACTGTAGCTTATGCTATCCGGATGAAAATCCGGAACCAGAGTACCCAGATCAGGAGAAAGACCGGACAGTGTCGCATCGGATGATTTTGGATCTGAAGGCGGTAATCCCACATCTCCGGGAGCAAAAATCCCTGATGTTGTCCACGAGATCCAGTCGACCAATGCTCCGAGAGTTGAACTGCCGTTTCCATCACCAAAACGAAAATAGCTTTCACTTGTAGGTTCGGTAGTGTTAACTGCGGCAACGGGAACAGGATTTTCATCAAAATAAAAAACAACCGAATCAACATCTTTTGTAATTCTGTAAATATGCCACTCTTGCGGATCATCGGGTAAATCATCCTTTTGGCCAGATTGTTTCAGTTCATAGGTTGTATCATTTTTAATGTATAAACGTTCTCTGAACCCTGAATTTTGAAAATCGAATTCCATTGTTCGATCATAAGCGTCCGATGCTCCTTTCACCCTGGCTACAAGAGTAATAGAATCACCAACATCCGCCGGCAAATTGTATTTCCACATGAATTTTCCAGGATCTGCTTCCGGTGAAATAAGCTCCAGAAGATTGTTTCCAGCACTATCAGGATCTGCGATAATCGTATTGGTGTGTTGATCTGTTCCTGCCACATTGCTTGGTTCCATGTCAAACTCACTTGCATCTGGAAGTACATCGGCATCATATACCTGCCACACAACCGGTTTTTCACCTTCAAGACCTGTAAGATATCCGGGAAGAGGCATATCTTCCGGTGTATAAGCACCGCTTGTGTCTAATACAATCCAATCGACAAAACCGCCGACTAAATCATCAGAACCGTCACCAAAGCGGAATGATTGTGAAGATGTGGAAGAAGTTGTTGTTCCGGCTATCAGGTGTTCGGTATTTTCATCCACAAAGACAGCTGCACTATCACCCATCACCTGGATACGGTAAATATGCCAGTCGTTTACATCAAAATCAATATTTACCGAAAGACCTGTTTTTTCCAGTTTTACCCTTCCTTCATAATAGATACGCAATTCATTCCGTGTATCTGCATTTCCATTGTCCCAGCGAATATCCATAACCCGATCGAAGGATACAATATCACCGCAGCCTTTTAACCGGGCAACTATAGTAAAAGAACTATCAATATAAGTTCCGTTAAAATCGTGCCGGAAGGTAGTTTTTCCGTCAGGATGAAAATATTGAAAAACCTTGTTGTCCGGAATTTCATGATCTACCAGGATTTCCTGAATCATTCCCGGTCCCGGTGAATTGTCACTCACATTAGTAAAATCAATTGTATCTCCTCCACCTCCTGTAGCAGAAGGTAAAACGGAGGCATCATAGACCATCCAACTCTGCGCATTAATAGTAAATACCAGGGTTGTTAACACAATGAATAGAAAGTAAAATTTTTTCATAGCGGGTAATTTTAAGTTTAATTATATGAATTATCGTTTTAATTCAATAGCTGCAAGTATAAAAGCTGCAACGCCTTTCGGATCATTATTGGTTCTTTTTTCTGAGACGTAATATTCGTATGATCCGTCACGATAAGGATTGCCGCCTAATCCACATCCTCCGCAAATGTCTGTTATTGTTATGTTTTCATCATCTTCAATAATAAATTCCCTTACGGTGGCATCGAATGAGTCATTTGCGATTTTCAGGAACTCAGATGGCAAATATCCGTTCTGAGATCCTTTTGCAAATGCATATATGAACATGCATGAACCGGAAGCTTCGAGATAATTGCCGGGATGTCCACCTTTGTTTAATACCTGATACCAAAGATGTTTTTCAGGATCCCTCACGTTCATCAAAGCTTCCGAAACATTGTTCAGTATTTCAGTAATTCGTTTGTATTCGGGATGATTTTCCGGTAAATAATCGAGAACATCCACGATCGCCATAAGGTACCAACCAATAGCTCTTCCCCAGAATTCCTTTGATTGACCGGTTTGAGGATTACACCATGTTTGTGTTTTGCTTTCATCCCATGCATGAAATAACAATCCTGTGGCAGTATCTACCGTCCTTTCATACATTTGAATCAGATGGGAGGTTGCCATATTGAACCACTCAGGTTTGTTAAATTCTTTAGCATACTGGGCAATAAAAGGATCGGCCATATAAGAGCCATCCAGCCACATTTGCCGGGAGTAAATTTTTTTATGCCAGAAACTGCCGGAATTCGTCCTGGGCTGATTTTCAATCTGGAGTACAAACTTTTGCAAGGCCAGGATATACTTCTGATCGCCTGTTCTTTTGTATAAAGTAATAAGGTTTTTTGCAAAATTGATCCTATCAAGATTATATTCTTCAATATTGTATTTCAACACGTTACCAGCAGAATCGACAAAGAAGTCAACATAATTTTTAAGGTAAGCAGAATATTTCTGATCCAATGAACCAAGTCTGTCAATTGCCATACCCAACATTGCAACATCGTACTGCAATTTTTCTTTTCCGGATATTCTGTTATAATAGACAAGTGTATTATGTTTTTTTATTACCGAATCGGCCATTTTAACTGACCATAATTTCTCATCGGGTTTTTCATCATCTGCTGTACTAACAGACTGACAACTTATTACTGTCAGAAGAATCAGGAATTGTATTTTTAATAAAAAATCCATTTCAGATAAGTAAAACGAATAATCAATATTATAATAATATTAGAATCCTGGTGGTCGACAAATTATCATACTTGTGGGGTTATATTATCATATGACTTGCTATGTCAGGCATAATAGGCAATTGTATACCGGCAAAATCAATTGAATTCGTATCGAATGGGATCTGTTGAAACCTGACAACGTTTAACGAATGATCAGTTTTTTCAAATAAAAACCATCGTTCGTAATCAGTCGATAGTAGTAAACGCCAGATGGAAACATACTACAATCCAGGATATATTCATGCATTCCTTCAGCACACCATGATTTTATTATGGTCGTTTTGTTCTTATTGTGAAGATCGAAAACTTCCAATACAATATCAGACCCTTTGGAAAGGTAGAAGTCTATTCGTGTTGAACTTCCTGCGGGGTTAGGATAATTCTGAAACAGGGAATTGGAACGGTTTGTTAAATTATTCTGTAGTGACGATTCAGGGATATATTCGCTTTTCACCAGATCAATACAATCAACTCTTCCATATTCTCCTCCTACCTGGTTGGCTTCTATTTTTATAATATCGTCAGGTTTCAGCATAACGTTTTTCATTTCTTTCTCAACAAACAGATTTGTGCTACCGGTTGCCTCATCTCCCTCCCAAATAGAAATCAGATCTGCATTTACATAAAATCTGTAAGTAGAAACGCCATTGATTTGATCAAGATATCTAACTTTTACGCGGTAGTTATGTTCGTCGCCCGTGAAAGAATAGGTTGCATTATCAAATGAAGTGCCTGAATTTGCTCTTATGACTTTTCCCTTTGATGCACTGCTTATTCTTTCAAAAGTAAATCCGTTCAGGATCATATCTTCTGCTTCAATTCTGAGACTATCTTTATATTCAGTATTCACTTCTGAGAAATTTGCAGTTAGGGATTTGTCAGTGTCCATGAAAAGAAGAATGGTGTCATTTGTTTCGGATACATCACCGGACCAGCCTTCAAAGCTAAAATTTTCCCCATGCCATGCAATAAGAGTTACTTCCTGGTCTGCTTCATAAATTCCACCGGGCGGAGTTATCCAAATTCCACCTTCGCCTTCAATCTGAAGATTTAAGGAATACTCGGGATTTTCAATTGTTGTTTCCATGGGGCCCAAATCCGGGGCCGGACCTGTATATGGTAAACCGACATCTGTTCCTGCATCAATAAGATTGCTACCGATAGTTAATCGTGCAAAAATATTTGCAGGAAGTTCACCTGATAGAAGCCGGTTATCTTTAGCCAGCTTTCGGCCAAGTGAAAGAAAATCATCCTCATCAGCATCGATTGATTGCCAGCTATTTGTGGTCATATTACAGTTTGTAAATTTGTCGCCCAGGTTTCCATTGAAGGAAATATTGTTTGTCAGTGAATTCGGCCCGGCTTCATCAAGATAGAAATTATAGTTCCGTTGTTCTCCATTCCATGCCAGTGAATTATCGATTGTAATTTTGCCTGTATTGTTGTTTTGATGGTAGTTGTATTTACGATTATCGAAAGAAATACAATTTTTGAGATAGTGATTTGCAGCAATAAAATTACCTCCTACCTTAAAACCATTTCCATTGCCAATGCTGGGAGATTCATTGGGCAGATAGCCATTCCGGAATGTCCAGCAATCAGCTATTACAACTGAATCATCTGATTCATAGAGATCCCAGCCATCATCCGAATTGTTCCATGCTCTGCATCCGTGAAATTCATTTCCCGGTCCGATATCAAGTTTAGCTGCAAAGCCATCTGCATCTTCATTGTCAGGATCAGCGTTATTGTATGAATCGCAGTTGATAATCATGTTGTAAGCCCCGCCACCACTAATTTGCAGACCGCTGTCATCATTCCCGTAAAAAGTACAGTGTTCAATAGTATTATTTTGCCCGTCAATATATAAACCGTTATCACCTGCGTTTCTGACAGTAAGACCCTTAATATGCCAGTAGTCTGCTCTCAGACTTATTCCACGGTCACCAAATGTTTGTTTGTAAAAGTCAATAATTACCGTATCACCTGGAAAAGCAAACAGATGAAATGGATTTTCTTGAGTACCGTTTTTTGAGCTGCTTATTTGTATAGTAGAGGTAACAAAATAAATGCCTTTCAGCACAAAAATTGTATCTCCGGCAATTGATTCCGAGATAGCTTTAGGTATTGTCTTGTAAGGATTTTCAAATGTTCCCTGATTTGCATCATCCCCTTCAGGCGATACATAGAATTTACTACCGTATGCATTGTATGCCATAAACAGGAAGGAAACCAACAGATAAACCTTCAATCTATCCGGATAAAAATCCATTTTAATTTGTATTAAACTAAATGATTGTTATATGTTTCCAGCAAAAATACAATTAGGATCTATTCTAAGAGGTGATATATCACCATATTTGGGTATAAATTCTATCACAAACAGGATTAAAAAATGCAGACATTTCTTTTATCATATGGAATTACTTTGTAAATTATTATTTTTCCATCGCTTTTAATGCCTTGATTCATTCTAATGAATAATACCAAATTCAACAGGACAATTTTTCCATTCTGCCTGGCGGCAGGAGCAATTCTCATTAACTGTTTGATATCCAATAAGGTTTTCGCTATAGAAATCGAACGATTTGAACATCTGAATTCCTATGATGGTCTTTCTCAAAATTCTGTACTGAGCATTTTTTGTGATCACAAGGGATTTATGTGGTTAGGTACGATGGATGGTCTTAACCGTTACGATGGATATACCTTTAAGATTTTCAAGGCTCAGCCAGGTATACATCATACATTGACAAACAATCGTGTCAGCAATATTTGGGAAGATGAAAGGAAGTTTCTGTGGATTGCAACCTATGATGGATATGTTCACTGGTATAACCCGGCACGTGAGGAATTCAACACCATACCATTTTTTTATCGATCTGATGAAGAAAAGAACAGTAGTTTTACCTGCTTTTTTCAGGAATCAAAAGATGAGGTATGGATTGGGACAAGCAATTCAGGGATATATTATCTCCAATTTGATTCGTTGCAAAACAATTATACTGTTTTACAGTATTTAAGCAGGGGTGTAAATTCCATTACAAATAACGAAATTCATTTTATCAGATCCGATGCAGTCGGGAATGTCTGGATTGGCACACAGCAAGGATTGAATAAACTTGACAATACAAAAAAGAACACGGATAATTTTCGTTTTCAACATTATCAGATCCAGATGAATTTCACCAGTTCAGCAGTAACAGACGAATTCATATGGTTTGGAACCCGGAATCAGGGCATTATAGCCTTCAATTGTGCATCAGATCATTTCGTTGACATACCGGAAGAGCTTAGGTTTTTAAGTAATCAGGCGATTACATTGCTGAAAGAGAGCAAGGATGGATTGCTCATTATAGGAACCAGGGATATGGGATTATTTATATACGATGAAAATATCCATTCTGTAAAATCTTTCGAAGTGAAAGGAAATAGAATTACGAATGTATATGAAGATTCTTTTGGCGTGCTTTGGATAAATTCAGAGGTCTTTGGTGTCACCAGAATAAATCTGACAACTGAAACATCAAAATACTTTATTCTGACTCCCAAAGAAATCGAATCGCTGGTTGATGAAGAAAGGCAGTATTTTTTTGAAGATTCCCAGAGGAATTTATGGATTGGACTTCATGGCGCCGGTTTAGCATACTACAACAGGGATGAAGACAGGTTTGATTTTTTCAGAAATATCCCAAATGAACCTTTAACCATCAGCTCAAATTTTGTGCATTGTATCACTGAAGACAAATCCGGAATTCTCTGGCTTGGGACAGGACAGATTAATGGAGGAATAAATAAAGTAATTCCGGCGAATCCATCCTTCAAACATATTCTGCCAAGAAAAAACACAGAAGACATGTCAGATAATGCCATCCGTTGTGTATTCGAGGATAGGAACGGCTCCGTCTGGATGGCAAGTAAGTCGGGAACAATCTATATTTATGATCAGAATTTTAGTCTTCAATATACATTGAATGAGCTTCCGTTGGAAAATACCAAATTGCCCGGATACAATATTTATACGATCCATCAGGATAGTGAGGGATACCTCTGGTTAGGCTCAAAAGGAGGAGGAGTGGCAATCAGTACCCAGCCATTGCAAAAGTCAGGAAGAAATTATAGTAAAATTAAGTTTAGAATATACCAGCATCATCCGAAAATTAAATCTTCAATAAGCAGCAACAATATTTATTCAATCATAGAGGACACGGAAAAACGAATCTGGATTGGCACATACGGAGGAGGACTTGATCTGGTTTTAAACCTTACTGATGATTCACTTATATGCAGACGCATCAATCGTTCAAACAGCAATCTTTCTGCCGATGAAATAAGAAATGTTTTCCAGGATTCGCAAGGGAGATTATGGATTGCTACAGTATTTGGTTTGAATTTGCTGGAAAATTATGACCAGGATATTGACAGTATTATTTTCAGGGTTTTTCATTATAATCCTCAATCAAGAGAAGCCATAAGTTACAATGATGTGGTCCATATATTTGAAGACACGAAAAAGAGATTATGGTTTTCAACCTTTGGAGGAGGGATAAATTTGCTAACCAATCTGGACAAGAAAGAAGCTGAATTTTTGCATTATACAAATGCTGACGGACTGGTAAATGATGCGGTTTGTGGGATATTGGAAGATACGGAAGGGTATTTATGGTTTAGTACGGAAGGAGGAATTTCACGGTTTAATCCGGAGGAAGAGATCTTTGAAAACTATGATAAGAACAATGGTCTTCAATCTGACAGATTTTCTGAAAACACTTGTTTTAGCCTGAAAAACGGAAGACTAATGTTTGGCAGTACAAATGGAGTTTTGGTTATTCATCCTGAGATAATCACAAAAAAACCTTATATACCTCCTATTGTATTTACAAATTTTCAACTTTTCAATAAAGATGTTGATTTCCATGATAAAGATGCTCCGTTCAATTGTTCGATTGAGTATTTGGATGAAATTACCCTTAAATATTTTCAATCAAGTTTTAGTATTGAATATGCAGCCTTAAGTTTTTTCGATCCACATAAGAATTCATATCAATATAAACTTGTTGGTTTCGAGGATGATTGGAATGAAGTTGGAAATCTGAACAGGGCAACTTATACCAATTTATCGCCTGGTAAATATGAATTTCAGGTTAAAGCTGCCAGCTGGGATGGAACCTGGAATCCAACTCCGCGAAAGATAAAAGTAACAATTTTACCTCCGTGGTATCGAACATGGTGGGCATATATATCTTATCTGATATTCCTGATCATTGCATTTGAAATATCCCGCCGCATATTTACAAAGTATTATCATATGCGAAATGATCTGAGAGTTGAGAGAAGAGTGAATGAAATAAAATTGCAGTTTTTCACTAATGTCTCACATGAGATTCGTACACCGTTGACTTTAATTTTAGGTCCTTTAAATGATATCAAGGCAAATACGAAATTATCTTCTTCACTCAGGAGATCAATTGATATTATGGATCGCAATGGAAAACGCATGTTAAGGTTGGTAAATCAATTGCTTGATTTCAGGAAGATTCAGAAAAATAAGATGCGATTAATAATTAGTGAAACTGAGATTGTCCAATTTGTAAAAGAAGTATGTGAGAATTTTTATCAAATAGCGCATCAGAAACAAATTCATTTCAAATTTCAATCTGAAATAGAACATCTTACTATTTGGGTTGACCAGGATAAATTTGATTCGGTATTGTTTAATATTCTATCCAATGCATTTAAATTCACCGAAAGTGGTAAAAGTATAGGAGTAAGGATAATGAGTCCTGATGACGGATACCTTAAAATACAATTCCAGGATGAAGGCAAAGGCATATCGAAAGATAAGATCCCTGTATTATTTCAACGCTATACTCCTCTGTCTGGCAGTGATGTGAATTATCAGGGAACCGGCATCGGGCTGGCTCTCTCTTATGAGATAATGAAATTGCATCATGGCGAATTGGAAGTAGAGTCTGTTGTAAATGCCGGCAGCCTTTTCACTTTGAAAATAAAACTGGGGAAAGATCATTTTCAAAAAGACGAATATATTGATCTGGCATCAGGATCAGGTGAAACCTGGCACAGAAAAATTGAAGAAGAGGGTGAACAGTCAGATGACACGTTTGAAAAAAGTGAACAGGTATATGATAATACAATACTATTGGTAGAAGATAATGAAGAGATCATCGAATATATTCAACATATACTTGAAACAAAATACCACATGATCGTTGCAAAAAATGGAACGGAAGGATTAGATCGGATAAAAAAAACTCATCCTGATTTAATAATTACTGATATTATGATGCCGGGAATGGATGGAATTGAAATGACCCGTAAGGTCAAAGAAAACTTCGAAACAAGTCATATACCTATTGTTATGCTTACGGCGAAATCGCATATGGAAATACAAATTCAGGGAATAGAAACAGGTGCTGAAGCTTATATACTTAAACCCTTTGATGCAGAATATCTTAAAGCAGTAATTGCAAACATTCTTAAGCAAAGAGAGATAGTAATTAAAAAATTCCGGGACAAAAACGAAATTGAGTTAGATACTCTGAAACTGTCGACAAAAGACGAAGTATTTCTAAATGAGATCGTAAGACTGATTGAAGAAAATTATTCCGATCCGGCATTTAATGTGGAAAAACTGGTAGAAAAATCCACTGTTGGAAGAACTGTATTTTATAATAAAGTTAAAGGCCTGACCGGATTATCTCCTGTAGAGTTTCTCAGACAGATCAGATTGAAAATTGCATCAACTCTGCTTATTAAATCAGGATACAATGTTTCCGAAGTTGGATATATGTCCGGATTTAATGACATTAAGTATTTCAGTAAATGCTTTAAAACCCAGTATGGGATGACTCCTTCCGAATATAAAAATCAATATGCAAATTCATAATAGTTATTAAAACAGGCAAAAAATAGATTTTATGAATGGGTGTTGATCCCAGACAAGTTCATGGTATACGAATATTACGACGGGATCTTTCGCTGAAAATCAAAACGCCAAAGAGCTGTACTCAATATCACCGGGATAAATCAGATCTGAGTTCGGGAGGTAAAAACCGAGAAGCAGTTAAGATTCCTGAAAAAGAAAACGATTTGAATCTGTTTGGCCACAATATATTGAATCCTGTGAGCGCATTCCCCGTAGCTTGCTACGGGGTTAGCGAACACAAAAATAATAAAAAAAGGATCGAAGATTCCTCGTCGCTTGCGGCGAGGAGTTTCAATACACTTAGCTTAATAAGCCGTGAAATAGGTGATAATAGAAGATTTAACAAGTATTATTGAGAGTTAGTCGAATTCATTTTGAATTGCTATTACAAAACAATTTTATCTTGTTCTGTTAGTAATTTGTCATGGTATCTTTCATAGACACCCATTTACAAATTCACTATATTTATGTAACAAAACAGCACATTTATATACAGGGCATCATCTAATTTCGGACCGAGTATTACTATAAATGTGATTTCTTTTCTCAAATGGTCCGTATAGGTATATCTATTCTGATCGATATTTATATTGAGAAGATTAATAAAAAATACTTATAAATCTATTATAACCTAATTAATCGCTATGAAAAGATCCTTTACAATTTTACATTGGAAAAGGATTCCCATTTTAAGAATGATCGTTCTTATTTTTGGGATGTCCTTAATGTTTCAAATCAAGCTTCTTGCAACAAATGATGTTTTGCAGGAAGAAGAAAAAGTTATTACAGGTATTGTAACAGACGCCTCTACTGATGAGCCTTTGCCCGGAGTATCCATTCTCATAAAAGGTACTTCATCAGGTTCTATTACCGATGCAGACGGGAAATACACAGTAAACGCAAAGAGCAGTGATGTTTTGGTTTTCAGCTATGTTGGATTTCTTGACGAAGAAATACCTGTTGGCTCACAAACAGAAATAAACATTGGATTAACTCTTGACATTATTGGTCTGGATGAAATTGTTGTAATCGGGTATGGTGTACAAAAGAAAAAGCTCGTAACCGGTGCAACGACCCATGTAAAAAGCGAAGATATCAGTCAGAGCAAATTGTCCAGGATTGAATCATCATTGCAGGGACTTACTCCCGGAATGGTTATTGTTAAAGAATCGGGGCAACCCGGTTCCGATTACAATATCACTATTCGCGGACTGGGGTCGGTGAATGGGACAGAGCCACTTGTTCTTATAGATGGAGTTCCCGGAAAACTTAATACATTGAATCCAAATGATGTTGAATCGGTTGATGTACTGAAAGATGCTGCTTCGGCTGCTATCTATGGATCACGTGCTGCTGACGGAGTAATTCTTATTACCACGAAGAAAGGAAAGGCAGGGAAAGCTGTTGTGAACTATGATTTCTATTACGGGATATCCAACCCGATAAAACAAGTTCCTGTGCTGAATGCAGAGGAATATATGATGATCATGAACGAAGCAAATGCAAGTGTGGGTCGGGATCCTTTCTTTAGTGAAGAAGAAATAGCAACTGTCGGAGAAGGTACAAACTGGCAGGAGGAAGCCACAAACAGGAATGCACCTTCTCAGAGCCATTATTTAGGTATTACCGGCGGGAACGAAAAATCCAACTATTCAATCTCATTATCATACGATAACGAAGAGGGTATTTTCGATTATAAAGGAAAATCCTATTTTGAACGGTTTGGCATTAGGGTGAATTCACAACATAAATTAAAGAAATACCTTACCGTTGGACAGAACCTGACATACTCACACAGAAATACGCACGGGCTTGGAGTAACCAATATATACAACAACTTTATGAGAGGATTATTAGAAGCAAGTCCGCTTATCCCTGTATACGATGAAGATGTATATGATGGTTTTGGAATGTCTGAATTTGAACGGGAGCAATCTAATCCGATCGCATCGATGCATTACAACTATAATGATGAGAATAGGTACGACGATATAATCGGAAACATATATGCTGAAGTTGAGGTTAAAGGATTAAAGTTGAGATCTGACATTGGTGCCACTTTAAAATATGAACAATATACCAATGCGCGTGACACGTTTACAATTACTCCCTCTAATTACCGTGTTATTCCCGAATATACTCAGAAAATGAATCGTGAAATAGGGTATAACTGGGATAATACTGTATCTTATGAAAGAGATTTCGGAGCGCATAATATTCTCGCCATGGTGGGGATCAATGCACAGGACAATTGGTTTTACTGGATTGAAGGGAAAAAGGAAGGATATCTGACAAATGATGCAGAAGTTCTGTCGAATGTTGCTTCACTTGATACACTTTATGCAACAGGAGACTATGGGAAAAATGACAGCCGATTCTCAGTTTTTGGAAGGCTAAGTTATAATTACAAAGAGAAATACTTATTGACTGCATCTCTGCGAAGAGATGGATCATCGCGCTTTGGTAAAAACAATCGTTATGGCTGGTTTCCTGCTGTTTCAGCAGGATGGACAATTTCGGAAGAAAGCTTTATGGAAACGATTAGCTTTTTGAATTACCTGAAGATAAGAGGAAGCTGGGGAGGAAACGGGAAAGAGCCAACTCTTCGTTATCAATACCTTGCTACTGTTTCTGCTGATAACAGATACTATCCATTTGGAACCTCTGAAGTGGGTGTCTCGCCTGATATTCTTGCCAATCCAAGTTTAAAATGGGAGGAATCAAGACAGATCAATGTTGGATTCGATTCACGTTTTTTAAAGAGTCTTAGATTAACATTTGACTGGTATAAAAAGACGAGCAAAGACTGGATTGTTCAATCAGAAGTACCCGGAGTTGTTGGTCTTGCAGGGATCAGCAATGAAGATCCCTTTATCAATGCAGGAAATGTTATAAATACCGGTATCGAGTTAGAATTGGGCTATACAAATACTTTTGGTGATCTTATGGTCAATATCAGTGCTAATTTTGCCTATAATAAGAACGAAGTTAAAGATGTCCCGGGGGAATACATTCCCGGAGAATCCAGTGTTTTATACAATGGCTCCGATGTATTCTATGGAATACGTGAAGGATATCCTATCGGATATTTCTTTGGGTACCAAACCAATGGTATTTTCCAGACCCAGGAAGAAATTGACAACTATGTTGGCCCCAATGGGGAACCTTTGCAGCCGGATGCCGAGCCCGGAGATGTAATCTGGGTAAATACAAATGGCGATACTTTAATAAATGATGACGATAAAGTCATGCTGGGAGATCCTAATCCCAATTATATTTATGGACTTAACATAAACCTGTCTTATAAAGGGTTCGATTTTGGTATGTACATTATGGGACAGGGGGGTAATCAAATTGTTCAATGTTATCGAATTGAAGAGCGATTCTATGGGAATTACAAAACTACTATTCTCGATCGCTGGACAGGCCCCGGAACTTCAGACAGGATTCCCAGGGTGACCCGTGGAACTGAAGCCAACTGGAACTGGAGAAAATTCAGTGATTTGTATGTACAAGATGCAGATTTTCTAAGAATAAAAACTATAAGCATCGGATACGATTTTATGAAATTGTTTAAGAATGCGCCACTTCAACAATGCAGGTTATATGTAGCCGCTAACAATCTATGGACGTTGACGAAATACGATGGACTGGATCCGGAAGTTGGATATGGTTCATTCTATGATGAAGACGGGAAACTTCAGGAGGCCTATGCATCAGGTATTGATATCGGATTTTATCCTTCTCCCCGTACCTATCTTATTGGTTTGAATGTTACATTTTAAAAAGATGAATCATGAAAAAGATACTGATTATATTTATTTTTACACTAACTGTATTTGGGTGTAGCGAGGACTTCCTGGAAAGGTATCCGACAACATCGAAGGTAACGGAAGGTTTTTACCAGACTCCCGAAGACGCTAAACAGGCTGTAACGGCCATATACAATATGCTGCTTCGTGATGACTGGTGGAGTTTGTTTATTTTTTCTGACATCAAATCTGATAATTTTGCCGGTGGTGCAGGCACAGGTGACGGAGGAGGTTTCCAGAGAGTGGATCGTGCTGTGGTCTGGCCGGAAGCAAATGCACACCAGGAAACATGGACCATTTATTACGGTGCAATATTTCGTGCAAATACCTATCTTGAAAATGAAGGTTTGATTGATTGGACCGGCAAAGAAAACCTGCAGTTACAATACCAGGCTGAAGCTCGCTTTTTAAGAGCCTATTTTCATTATTATCTGACACAGATGTTTGGAGAGATTCCTGCTCTCGATAACGTTATTGTTGATGAAATCCCCGGAAGAACACCTGCTGAAGAATTGTATAACTTCATTCTTCAGGATCTTATCTTTGCAGCAGAGCATGCTCTCCCTCAGATGTATTCGCTGGTACCTGGAGAAAATCTTGGTCGTGTGACCCAGTGGGCTGCAAAAGCCATGATTGCCAGAGTGTATATGTTCTATAGCGGGTATTATAACGATCCTGACTTGATGGGTTTTACTGCTTCTGATGCACGGGCATACATTGACGACATCATTGTGAACAGCGGACACGATCTGGTACCACAGTATGCAAGTTTGTGGAGGGTACCTTGTTATTCTGAACTGGGAAGCGATACAAGTCTGGCAGACTATGCAGGAGAAGCAAATCCTGAAGTTGTCTGGAGTATTCGCTATGTAGGTGAAGGAAATGCATCCAATTGGGCAGGTGCGCATTTTCAACGTATGCTGGGTCCCAGGGGAACCAATATCGATCCTTATGGAAATGGTTGGGGAGCAATGCCGGTTTTGCCTACGTATTGGGAAGCTTTCGAACCGGATGATCCGCGTAAAACGGCCACCATCCTTTCATGGGATGATGAAGGACTGACTTATAATTGGGAAAGTGCACAACAGGCGCAGTATACAGGATACAATACCAAAAAATACGTGATAGCTTCTGTGGATGGTTCACCTGAAGCTACCCCCGATTGGCAGTGGAATGCTTTCGAAGACTATATGGTTATCCGGTTTGCCGATGTACTGCTTATGGGAGCTGAATTACACTTATCATCAGGAGGAAATGCCGGAACAGCACTTACCTATTTTAACCGTGTTCGTGAAAGAGCCTTTGGAGATTCTGATCACAATTATTCCAGCATTACCGTTGATGATGTAATTAATGAACGGAGATGGGAGTTTGGGGGTGAAGGCTTAAGGTATTGGGATATCCTGCGTTCTTGTAAGGGAGATTTTTCCAAACTGGAACCTATTTTGACTTATGTGGATGAGAATGATGGAGGTGATTTTTCGCATACATCTGATGTCTTAAGTCTTGATGTAGACGGCAACAGGTTTGTTGAGACAAGGGGACTGTTTCAAATACCGCAAGTCGAAATTGACCTTATGGAAGGCGCTATTGAACAAAATCCCGGATATTAACTAATGGCAAAGCTATATATCGTGTAACTATATATAGTTGTGGGTTGTTTAAATGAGGAGGTGGTTATTTTGACTGCCTCCTCATTTATTTTGGGAAACCGTATTACTATCAATACGTACTCAACAACCTGTAGTCCTTTGAAACCTCACCTGGCTGGACAGGAAGAATAATTTCATGTGAGTCCTGAGAATACCTGCCTGTTTTACAGAGGTTGTAATCAGTACATCAGGAGTATGTTATACAAACAACTTTATGATTTGGGAGATAACAAGGAGTTTCAATACAAAATACAGACAAATAATTGAACTTCAGATGATTGTCAACTATAAACCTTCCGGGAAAATTTGGTAAACCGTGGATATTAAAATAAATACTGAATCAGTTGAAGGCTTAGAGCAAAGTAATTTTTTAATCGAGAGAAATATGTCCTATTTCTGTGGTATATAGCAGGAAAATTTACTTTTTATAAATATTTCTTATATATTTAAGTCATATTATTAACCTAACATAACCCAAATAATTATTATGAAAAAAATCTACACAACTACACATTGGAAGAGTTTTTCCATTTTAAGAATGCCATTTCTTATTGTGGGAATTTGCTCTTTCCTACTGGTGCAGAATCTTGCTGCAAACAATAATTTGCAGGAAGAAAAACCAGTTACAGGAATTGTAACTGATGCAAGTACTGGTGAACCATTGCCTGGTGTATCAATTCTGATCAAGGGTACATCAAGAGGTTCTATTACAGATGTTGACGGGAAATACACGGTAAATGCCAAAAGCAGTGATGTGCTGATCTTCAGCTTTGTAGGATTTCTTAACGAAGAAGTACCTGTTGGCTCGCAGACAGACATAAGCATTAGTTTAACCCCCGACATTATCGGTTTGGATGAGATCGTTGTCATCGGTTACGGAGTTCAGAAGAAAAAACTGAACACAGGAGCAAACCTCAACGTAAGCGGTGAAGATATTGAGGCACTGAATACTACCAGCACTATGGATGCACTGAAGGGATTATCACCGGGAGTAAGCATTACACAAAATAACGGTGTTCCCGGATCAGGCAACAAAATATATATCCGCGGGATTGGTACCATTGGTAATTATGAACCGCTTTATATTGTGGATGGTGTGGCCGTAGAGGATATTGATAATTTAAGTCCGTCGGACATAGAGAGCATTGATATTCTGAAAGACGCTGCTTCTGCAGCTATCTATGGTTCACGTGGTGCTAACGGAGTAATCCTTGTAACCACAAGACAGGGAAAGCGTGGAGCAAAAGCCACGATCAACTATCATGGTTATTATGGATGGCAGAATGTTTACAATCCTCCGGAATTGCTGAATGCACAGGAATATGCCAATGCAATGAATGAGGCAGCTCTGAATACTTTTCCCGAACGGGGAGAATTCGATTTTACTGCTACGAACACTCATGTACCTGACTGGGATCGTATAGAAAGCGGAGAATGGGAAGGGACAAACTGGTACAAGGAAATTGAAAATCCGAATGCTCCCATACAAAGCCATGCCTTGAATATTACCGGCGGATCGGAAGCATCTGCTTATTCTTTGGGAGCATCATACCTTAAACAGGATGGTGTGATCGGCAAACAGGTTAACAATGGGTATGAGCGTATCAATCTGCGTCTGAACAGCGAGCATGTATTGTTTGAAGCCTTAGGACGTGATATCATTGTCCTTGGTGAAAATGTGACCTATACCAACGAGAAGAATCCCACGATCCGTACCGGGAATATTTACTGGAACGACCTGCATAACATGCTTGTTACCAGTCCTTTTTTACCTATGTATGCCGATTCGCTGGATGATCCTTCATACCCTTACCATGGTTCTATCGGCTGGAATTTAAATGAAGGGAACCCGATTGCAGCTATGGAGAATGAAGCCAAATGGAACACAAACAACAACAATACGATCATCGGGAATGTCTATCTTCAGCTTCAGCCCGTGAAAAACCTTATTTTACGTTCTGCCTTCGGGATCAATAGCTGGTGGAGTTCAAGCCGTCACTGGACACCTTCCTATAATCTAAGTGCAATCTCAACCAATACCCGTGACCAGTTGGATCAGAACATGTATTCGGGGTATACATGGACTTCGACCAATACAATAACCTATTCATTTGATATAGCAGACCAGCATAATGTAACCGTTCTGGCAGGGCATGAAGCGCAGAAAAATGCCCGCGATCTGCATATTGAAGGACATAATGAAGGGAGTGTTTTCAATGATCCTGAATATGCGTATCTCGATAATTTCCCTCCCCTTGATGCAAGTAATGCAGCCCTGGCAAGTTTTGGCAGCCAGGATAAATACGGTTGGGGATTGCTTTCGTATTTTGGTCGTCTGTCATACGATTTCAGGGAAAAATACCTGTTTACTGCTGTTTTACGTGCAGACGGTTCTTCAAACTTCCCGAAGGAAAACAGGTGGAGCACATTTCCTTCGTTTGCAGCAGGCTGGATCCTGAGCAATGAACCGTTTATGGACAATACGAAAAGCTGGTTGAGTTTTACAAAGTTACGCTTTAGCTGGGGGCAAAACGGGAACCAGGATGTCGGCAGAGATTTTGTCTATCTCTCCACTTTGCAGCTTACTGGCGTAAATTATTATTTTGGACCCGAACATGATTTGTCTTCTGTGGGTTCTTCACCGACACAGGTTCCGAACAGCAATATCAGATGGGAAACTTCGGAGCAGACAGATGTCGGACTGGATATAAATTTTCTGAACAACAAACTTCAGTTTGCTTTCGACTGGTACAGGAAAGATACTAAGGACTGGTTGATAGATCCTCCCGCATCGGCCATGCTGGGAACACTTCCTCCCTGGCTGAACGGCGGTCAGATACGTAACCAGGGGATTGAACTGATGTTGAGGTGGAACCAACGCAAGGGTGATTTCAGCTACGATATAACCGGAACGCTTGCATACAACAAGAACGAAGTCATTAATTTGCCCAGTGCAGACTCCGTAATGGAAGGGCCCACTCATGTTTTGAGTCAGGGTATGGATGCCGAGTTGTTCCGTGCCGAACAAGGATATCCCGTAGGGTATTTTTATGGATTTGAAACCGATGGTATTTTACAGAATGAAGCAGAAGTAGCTGCCTGGGTCGGACCTGATGGAGAACCTTATTTTGACGATGCGGCACCGGGAGATGTTCGCTTTGTGGATCAGAACAACGATGGTGTTATTGATGACGAGGACAAAGTCATGATCGGGAATCCTCACCCTGATTTTATAGTCGGACTCAGGTTCAGTGCCGAATACAAAGGGATATTTGTTCAATTGTACGGCTACGGACATTTTGGTCAGCAGGTGGCAAAGAACTACCGTTCGGTGGACAGTTACAGGAGTAATTTTACAAAGGAAGTATATGATCAGCGCTGGCATGGGGAAGGGACTTCAGACAGATACCCCCGTCTGACACAAGGAGGTCACAGGAACTGGCAGGAGATCTCTGACATCTATATTGAAGACGGTGATTTTTTCCGTATCAGCAATCTGACCATAGGATATGATTTTGCCACGCTATTCAAAAGCTTCCCATTTTCAGAGTTTCGTGTTTACGGAGCGGTTAAAAACCTGTATACATTTACGAAATATCCCGGAATGGATCCTGAAGTGGGTTATTCACCGGAAAATAATGACGAACCTGATGAAGATTATCCCTGGGGTTCAGGTATCGATTTAGGCTTGGTTCCTCAATCGCGGACCTTTATGGTTGGTGTAAACATTACCTTTTAATCAAAAAAGAGATTTGTTATGAAAAAAATAAGAAATATTATACTTGTTGCAATAGCACTTATTGCCACAAGCTGTGGCGAGGATTTCCTGGAACAAAAAGACCTTTACCACAGGTCAGATGAAAGTTACTATAAGACCCCGGAAGATATTGAAGAAGCACTGGCCGGGGCTTACGCTGCATTGCCTATCGATGCAGGTAACAATAATCCTATTGTTGTGGCCGAGCTATTGTCGGACGACCGCTTTGGCGGAGGAGGTTCAAACGATGACGGATTCCATAATACCGATGCTTTTGGTGTTGCCAGTTCCGATTATTACATGGATCTTTTTGAAACCACCTGGGCTGGGATATTACGTGTGAACCTGATCTTGAAACGTTTTGATCAGGCCGAATTTGAGAGTGAAGATGACAGGAACCAGGCACTGGGAGAAACGTACTTCTTACGTGCCTTTTTCTATTTCCGTTTATGCCAGTTTTTTGGCCCTATGCCTCTGAGACTTGAGCCGGATGCTCCTACAAAAATTCCGAGAGCTGCTCCTGAGGAAATATACGGACAGATTGCTTTTGACCTGAAAACAGCTATTGAATTGATGCCTGCCGTTGCCTTTAATCCCTTAGATGCTTCACAGAGAGCACGTTTGGGGCACGCAACAAAATGGGCAGCCGAAGGTTTGATGGGGCGTGTCTTCTTATTCTATACCGGATATTACGGGCAAACATCCATTGCTTTGCCCGATGGTGGCACGATTACCTCTCAGGATGTCATTGGCTGGCTTGATGATTGCATTGAAAACAGCGGACATGGTCTGCTAAGTGATTTTCGTAACAACTGGACCTATGCCAATGTAAATGTCAACTATCCTTTTGCAGCTGATAATGAACTGGTATGGGCTGATGGTGCAGCACTTAATAAAGAAACAGTATTTGCCATAAAATACTCGATCTATGGTGGCTGGAGCTCAAATCTCGGCCAGGAACTGAGTTATTCCAACCAGAATGTTCTCTATTCAGGACTTCGTCAGCAGAGACATCTGCCTTTTGGTGAAGGTTGGGGAAGCGGCCCTGTTAATCCTCAACTTTGGGATAGTTTTGAAGAAGGGGATCTAAGAAGGGAAGGTTCAATACTGAACTTAAATATTCCCAATCCGGAAGAAGGACCCATCATGGACAATTTTGTCTGGGGATCGGATAACCAGATGCATGAAACCGGACTGTGGTCAAAGAAATATCTGCCGGTGTACGACAGTGTACCGGGTGAAAACCGTATTGCAAGTATATATTTCATTCAGTATCCTTCTCAGGATAACATGCAACTTTGGAATATGCAAGACGATATCCTGATCCGTTTTGCAGATGTCATGCTGATGTCAGCGGAACTTGGAAGCCCGAATGCACAGAGTTATGTTGACCTGATAAGGGGCAGGGCAGAGCTTGACCCGGTTACTGTCACTCTTGACGTTATCAAGGCTGAACGTCGGCACGAACTGGTTGGTGAAGGATTCAGGTATTTTGACCTGTTGCGCTGGCATGATGCCGAAGCTGCATTTGCAGTGGCTACCAATATACCGGTTAAGAATGTGGGAGCAGATGCGATCTACACTGTTGAATACCGACCTGAAACCGGAGGATTTTTACCGTTACCGCAATCGGAAGTAACTCTTTCTGATGGTCAGTTGGAACAAACACCGGGATGGGATTAAAACTTATTTTTAATGATTGCATAAAGAGGAGGAAGGTTTTTACCTTTCTCCTCTTTTTTCTATGATTGAGTAAAAATAAGCTGTATGATTTTCTATAGTATCAATACGTATTCAACCACCTGTAACGCTTTGAAATCTCACCCAACTGGACAGCAAGCATAATTTCATGTGAACCGTAAGAATACCTGCCTATTTTGCCCAGATTGTAATCAAAAGCATAGGTGAAGAAATACCTGTCGTAGTTCAAACCTCCGAAAATTGAAATTGTCTTGGTTGATTTATAGGATAAACCACACCAATAATTCTGTTTAATGGTTGTCTGCAAAACCAGATCCAGTTCCGGAGTATTGCCTTCAGGGATTTTTAAAAGCAGGGAAGGTTCAAGGGCAAGATCATTGGATATTGAGTATGTATACCCTCCCATCAGATAATGTTGTCTTTTTAATTTGTAATCCCCATTGCTGCTTCCACCCCATTGTAAAACAGAACTTGTAATATGATGTATTGAATATCCTGCATAGTATTCTTTTGCCAGAAAATAAACACCAAAATTAAAGTCCATGATCCACCGTCTTGTCTTATCGCCCTCTAATAAATCATCCGGCATTTCATCAGGCAGGATGAGATTTGATGATTTTAATCCCAGATTGGAAAGGACTGGCGTAAGCCCGAATGACAGTTGCTGTTTGTTTATTTTAATGTGATAGGAATATGTCGCCGATATGCCTGTATGACTCATAGGACCGTGTTTTTCGTTGAAAATCATAACTCCTGTTCCGACTGAACCGGGTTTAATGATTTTGAACTTTTTCCTTACATTTCTTTTGGGTTTTTTGGTGTCAAGAAAAATACGTGTATCAAAACTCAAAGTATGGAATTTCGGTGCTCCTTCAAATCCAGCCCATTGTTCATAGCCAGTGGCTTTTATTTCGGTTATTTGTTCACTTCCGGCGACAGCCGGATTAAATAAATATTTATTGAAAGTGAATTGACTGTAAAGAGGTTGTTGCTGACAAACCAGAGTTATAGGTTTTATTATGAGCAATATGAAAATGTATATATAGGGTTTATTCTTTAACATGGTATTTAGAAATATTCTGTAATAAAACGTTTTAGTTTGCTTTTAATCCCTTACAATAGTAACAGTTCCTTTTCGTGGTGCCAGATCTGTTGATTTAAAATCAATGATGTAATAATATGTATCCATGGGCAAAGGTTTCCCTTTGAAAGTACCATCCCAGTCGTTGCCGTAGCCACCATCTTTATGAAAAACAAGTCGGCCGGTACGATCAAAAACCTCTATCGTTGCATCCGGATACAGTTCAATGTTGTTGATTACCCAGGTTTCATGAACACCATCACCGTTTGGAGTAAAAACATTGCTGATCTCTCCAAAGTACAGGTCAGGATCACAAGGTAAAATTTCTATCTCATCTTCAGCTTCACAATTGTAACTATTTGTAACAGTCAGGGTAACAGTTCCTGTTCCCGAATAAACGATGACTGAACTGGAAGTGTATGTATTACTTCCTATTGTCCATTGGTATGTATTATATTCTCCCGGGTAAATTTCATACCCTTCTTCGCCACAAACCGAAATATCATCCCCGAGTTCAAGGATTGGCAAAGGATGCACAATAAGTTCCGCTGTATCGTGATCTATGCAGCCGTAATCGTTTGTAACTCTAACCCAGATAATTTCATTGGCAGAACCTGTATATTCTGTACCGGTACCGTTATCATGCCACTCATAAGACGCAAAGCCATCAGGGACAATAAACGTGTAGCTCTCGCCTTCGCAAATTTCCTGATCGGAACCAAGATCAACCTCCGGTGCAGACACATAAACCTGTTCAGAGCGCAAACTACCTTCACATCCTTGATCTGATGTTTCTCTAACTGTAATAGAATGAGATCCTTCATCCGTTTCCCAGTTTACCTCAATGGATTCGGCATCCTCAATTTGAATACCAAGGTCCGGTACATTCCAGGTATACGTGGAACCAGGTGTTGCATCGACGGAATATGTTTTCGATTCGTTGTAGCATGCAACATCAAGATGGTTTGCCGGTGGAGTTACAATTCCCGATTCAGGAATAATTTCCCCGGTTACGGGGACCGGATATGCAGTAAGTGTGATACTTCCAGACCAGTTTCCATAACAACCGTATACACTGTTAACTGCTCTTGCCCAAACCTCCAGTGTTTCATTTTCATTCAGGTTAGCTGTATGATGATAAGGTGGAAAATTGATGCTTTCTTCAATCGTTGACCCGGCATCATAAGAAAACTCAACCACATTTCCATTATCCGGGATAGCTTCATAAATAACATCGCCACTGCCACATCTGTTCTCGCCGGATAATAGTACACTTGGTAAAGCCAGAATGGTTACATCTTTACTGATTATGTCAGTCACTCCTTCTACTACTGTTAAAGTAATAGTTTTTAATCCATCAGAAGTGTAATATATTTCATATGGTCCGGGACCGGCAGCAGTTGCAGGAATAGCATTTATACCAAAATCCCAGCTATATGAAGAACTTCCGGAAACACCGGATGATGTACTCCATACAACAATTGTATCTAGTTGACAAGCTGTGGTTTTATCTGTTTCAAAATTTGCAATCAGTTCGCATCCGAGCAAATGGATTTCTAAAGATTTTGTTACTCCCATACATCCATAAGCATTTAATTCCGTTACTGTAATATCATTGCTGACAGATCCAAAATTAACCTGAATGGAATTCACTCCAAGTCCGCTTGTATCTGTTACGATAGTTGCATCTGATGGTACAGTCCATAAATATTTTGAGTCAGGAACATGATTAACAGTATAGGTCTCATTGGAAGCATAACACGGGAGTATGGTAGTCCCTGAAATGTCTGATGTTATGGGCAAAGGATTGATGGTTACATCAAAATTGCATGTTGCAGCATTGGTAGCTTCATCTATAACAACATATTGCACTGTGGATAATCCGGTATTAAAAAAGGAGTCACTGGCATCATCTGTCCCGCTTGCTGTAGTAGCACCACTTATATTGTAAAGTACAACTAAATTACCGGGCACAGAACAATTATCAGAATAAGACAACAAACCAATACCTGAAACGAATGCTCCCAAGTCATTATCTGCACATTGAATAATATTGCCGGGACATACCAGAGTTGGGAAAGTGGTATCCTCTATGTTGATGGTCTGGTCGTATGTATTTGCGTTACCGCAGGCGTCGGTTACGGTATAGGTCCTGGTTACCACGATGGGACAGGTACCGGCACTGGC
>Ga0315541_1000256_pt1 | contig 56897 bp, 48 predicted proteins | sample SalMarSW160190MG_FD_203095 | JGI IMG/M metagenome (GOLD analysis project Ga0315541, IMG submission 203095) | Salt marsh sediment microbial communities from the Plum Island Ecosystem LTER, Massachusetts, United States - Salt Marsh Sediment SW1601-190 ... | reverse complement strand
ATACACGCTGCGGCGCGGCATAAGGACAGGAACCGATTGGTGATTCAACAACAGCCCCATCTTGAGCCAAGAAGCTTACGAACAGTGGCCCGTGGCGTGCTTGGCGAAGCGGCGGCGCGACGAACACGGAGACAATGACATGGCCGACACGGCCTCATGGAATGGGAGACGTCGGGCAACAGGCCGGATTCGCCGTTCCGGCACCCCGAGACAGTTCATGACACTTCACAGGATCGCGCTTGCGCTGGCGGCGTGCCTGGCGGTCTGTCCACGGGCCCACGGCCTGGACGTGGACATAGACCCCGTTCCGCGGATTCCGCTGCGGAAGGGCGACACGCAGGTATTCCTGATCAACCTGTCGAAGGCTACGGCCGCGTGCAAGGGCACGGTCAGCTTCGAGAAGCTGCCCGAGGGGCTGGCGGCGTCGCCGGCGAAGCAGGACTTCAGCCTCGCCGCGGGCGGCTCGGAGCAACTCGTCTTCACCATCGCGTGCGCCGCCTGGGGAGGCGAGGACACCATCCGCCCGGAGGTCACGGTGACGGGCGACGAGCCGGTCAACTTCCCCGACCGCCTGAAGACCACCATCGTCCGCGACCAGAAGAAGCTCGACAAGAAACCCATCCGCCCCGACGGTTTGCTGGCGTACTTCTCCTGCGGCGACGCCGCCGCGGGCGAGTACCACCACTTCGACGCCTGCGCCGGCAACAAGCGGTTCTGGGAGGAGGGCATCTGGTATCATCCCGGCGGTCTCAGGGGGCGGGCGGTCTTCGGCATGAACGCCATGCCGTATCCGCGGCACCGGTGGTCGAAGTTCGCCTACGAAACGCTGAACAACATCTACTACAAGCGCGGCACGATCTGCTTCTGGATGCGCAAGTCGCGCCGCAAGGCCGAGATCCCCTACACCGGCCGCTTCAAGGGCGACCCGAAGACGACCTGGCGGATCGGCCCGACGGCCATGCGCGGCCACGAGGGCGAGGGGCTGGTCGGCTACATCTGGTCGCCGCAGGCCATCTACACCCGCTGGTACCTCAAGGCCCCGCGGCCGTGGAAGCCCTTCCAGCCGAGCAGCGATTCTTTCATCAGCCTGCGGCGGTACAAGGCGGTCAAGGGCCTCACCGACGGCTTCCTGGAAGCGACCTACCTGGCGATGCGCGGCAAGAGATACCACGTCCAGGCCCCGTATGAGTGGACGGAGAACTGGCGGCACGTGGCGCTGCTGTGGGACGTCGACCGGCGCCGGCTGGAGATCTACCTCGACGGCGAGAAGCTCAGCGGCGAGATCATGCTCAACGGCGCGGCCAGCATCGACCAGGCCTGGTATGCCGCCCCCTGGCACGTGATGACCTTCTGCAACGCGGCCATGAGCATCTGCTGCGTCAGCGCCGAGGGCGGTCGAGGGGCGACCGATCGCGACGAGTACTACGTCTTCAACCGCGCCCTGAGCGTGGACGAGATCCGCAAGAACATGAGCGCGTCCATGGGCAAGGTGGTCGCGCCCGCCATCGTGCCGGCCGGCGGGAAGTTCCACGAGTCCCTGAAGGTCCAGGTCCGCAGCCTGTGGGCCAACCCCGCACATCGCTACACGACGGACGGGGGCGAGCCCACGGAGTCCTCGCCCGTCATAGCCGGGCCCATCGAGTTGAGAAAGACGACCACGCTGAGGGTCAAGAGCTTCCTGAAGGGCTTCGAGCCCAGCGAGACGGCCACGGCAAGATTCGAGTTCCTCGGCCCGGACGAGCAGAAGCCCCGCATCACGCTCATCTCGGCCGTGAACGACCCGGCCAGCGTGCTGATGTGCTTCGACGAGCCGGTGGAGAAATCATCCGCCGAGGACGCGGCCAACTACGCGGTTGACGGGGCAGCCATCAAAGCCGCTAAGCTCGAGCCCGACGGCCAGACCGTCCGGCTGGCGGTGGCCGAGCCCCTCTCGCCCGAGGCACACAAGCTGAGCGTCCGCGGGGTCCGCGACCGCGCCAAGGCCGGCAACGTCATGGAAGAACTGAAGGACCGGCCCTTCGAGCTGAGGAGCCTGCCGGCCCTGGTGGGCTACTGGTCGTTCGACGTGCCGTCGGGCCCGGTCGTGAAGGACCTCTCGCCCTCGCGCGTCGACGGCCTGGCGTGGGACGACCTTCACCCGAGCATCCGGCGCGTACCAGGGGTGCGCGGCGAGGCCGTCTGGCTGGACGGCAAGGACGACTTCGTCGACGTGACCGACTACCTGGACGCCCGGAAACTCAGGGTGAATCCCAAGAGCCCGCACAACACGGACGTGGGTACGGTGGCGCTGTGGTTCAAGGGCGACCCGGACGGCGTCGGGTACAAGAAGTACATCGTCTGCAAGACCTACGCGTACGAGATCTGGACCACCAACGGCAACCTGATGCACACGAAGAACATCAAGATCGTCGACGGCAAGTGGCATCACCTGGCGGTGACCTATCAGGGGCGCGTCAAGGACGGCCTGAAGTTCTACCTCGACGGCAAGCTCGTCCACACCCAGACCGGCCGCTTCCTGAAGCACGACATGATGGGCGTCGGCCTGGGCGTTGGCGGGGGCGGCTACGGCCAGCCCCGCTTCTTCAAGGGCGCCCTGGACGAGGTGATGCTCTTCAACCGGCAGTTGAGCGGCGCGGAGATCCGCCGGCTCCACGACAGGGGCTCGCTGGCGCCGCCGACAAAATAGACCGAGTCCGCTTTGCGTCCATGCGGTTTGAGAGATCAGGAGGTGCAGCATGAGTAGAGATCGAACGTGGTGGTTGCAGATGGGATTCCGGGCCGTCGTCCTGGCTGCGCTGTGGGCGTTGCTGCCGGGCGCGGTCCGCGCGGCGGGGCCGACTCCGCTGGCCGACTATGACGTGGCCCTGGAGATCAAGAACACGACGCCGGAGAAGAAGACCGACTGGCCGGTGATCATGACGGTCTACAAGGTCTTCGGCCGGAACCTGCCCGCGGGCACGCTCAATCCCGCCGGATACCACGTCTACAACGCAAAGGGCGTGGAAATCCCGCACATGATTGAGGCGATCCGGCCCGATGACCAGCAGGGCAACAACGAGATCGTCTTCGTCATCCCGGAGATCGAAAAGGGCCGGACGCTCAGGTACCGCATCACGAACACGGCCAAGGCCTCCTCGGGGCAGAGGAAGCTGGACGTTGTCAACAGCCCGCACAACCTGATCGGCAACGCCGGCTTCGAGGACAAAGGCTCGGTCGAGGCCCAGCCCGTCGCCGACTGGAGCGGCAACGGTCAACTGGATGAGAAGGTCAAGCGCTCCGGCCGGTCGTCGCTGCGCCTGCGCGGCACGCGCCGGCGGAGCTTCCGCCACGTCGCGAAGTTCCCCCTGCACAAGGGCAGCCGGTACTACTTCGGCGTCTGGGGAAAAACCGACGAGGTCTCCCGCCACGGCATCCACACCGGCCGCGGCGGCTACTTCGAGCTGAAAGGGTTCTACAGCGGCTGGCGCGGGCGATTCAGCGACTCGCGCGGCACGCTGCTGACCGACTGGGACGGCAACATCATCAAGAAGGACCTGGACCAGCGAACGCAGAGGAATCTCAAGCGGAACTTCGTCGCCAGCCGGGCGGCGTGGATCTTCCCCCAGTGCTACACCCGCGATTGGTTCAAGGCGCTGCCGCTGGTACACAGCTTCACCGACTGGGGCCTGCCGGAGATGTGCATGACCGCTGCCGCGGACGCCGGCGAGTTGACGATCGCGCTGGACCAGCGACCGCAGTTCGTCCGCCCGGCCAACCAGCCGGGCACCTGGTGGCTGGACGACGCGGTGCTGATGGAGCAGCCCGAGGTCACCGTCCGCTTCGACGAGCTGCTCAAGGGGCACCTGAAAGACGGACTGTTCGTCTTCACCCGCCCGACTCAGATGAATCTGGGCTTGTGCCTGAGCCGGTCGAACAACTACTGCGCCATGCCGTACCCGCGCGAGAAGGCCGAGCGGCTGGACCGCTTCGCCTGCAAGGGCCAGCGGGCGGTCCTCCTCCTGGGCGTCTACCACACCCGCCCGCTGGGGAAGGTCCAGGTCGCCGTCCAGGGCGGCGCCCTGCTTGGCCCGGACGGTGCCCGCCTGCCGCTGACGGAGGTGGAGTACCTGCCCGGCTTTCTCGGGCAAGAGCCGTCGCACCTCCTGCGAGCCACCGCCGAGCCGGTGGAGCTGACCGAAAAGCGGGGAATGCCGTACTTCGTGCTGAACTTCCTCGTGCCGCCGGTGGCTAAGGCCGGGACGTACCGCGGCGAGGTGCAATTGCTGGCCGACGGTAAGCCGCTGCGCTCGATCCCCACAACACTCCGCGTGCAGGACATGGCGCTGCCGATCCTGAGGGACGTATCCGTCGGGCCCATCCTCCAGTCCGACCCGCTCAACGACGAGACGATGCGCGTCCTCCAGAAGACCGGCTTCACCGGCGTCAACGTCGGGCGCGGCGTTTTCAAGTTCGTCACCGGCGTCGACGGCAAGAAGCACGTGAACGTGGAGGACCTGGGCAAGAAGCTCCAGTGGATCAAGTCTTATGGGATCACCGCGGCCGTGACCCTCTGGTCCGACGCCGACCTGGGTCCGCAGTGGGGCGGCGGCAAGCTCATCAAGGCCGTCAAACAGGACAAGCAGCGCTTCCTGGAGGAGGTCAAGCGCGTCGAGGGCTACTGCCAGAAACACCCCGACTGGCCTCGCCTGATCTGGATGACCTGGGACGAGCCGCAGCCCAACGGCAGTTTCGGCCCCCGCGGGCACGGCAAGCCGTGTGAGAAGATGGGCTGGGTGACCGAGGCCGTGCCCAACGCCCTGACCACCATCGACGCGGGATTCTGGGTCTGGGACAAGATCCTGCCGTACTACACGCTGGCCAACCTGGACGAGCCGGCCGATTTCGTCGGCCCGGAGGTGTACGAGTACACGCGGAAACAAGGCAAGGACTTCGGCTTCGCCGGCAGCAAGAACGACCTGGACGAGCGCGTGCGGTACCAGGTTGGGATGATGCTCATCGCCAGCGGCGCCAAGAACTTCCAGTACTGGCACCTGACCGTCCGCAACATGCTGGCCGCCCGCGTGGACGGAAAGCTGCTGCGCTCCATCTCCATGGTGGCGACCAGCGAGGGAATGGACGACCTGAAGATCCACCGGCTGCTGCGGGACGCCATGAAGGTGGCGGGCGCCTCCGGCGACGCCGCTCGCGCCGCCGCCGCCGGGAAGGCCGAGGCCTACCTCAGGAAGATTCACACGGTCTGGAACGCCGACCACACGCACGACGAGTCACTGCCGTATCTGGGCCTGGCGGCGGACTGGGGCTACGACCGGTTCTACTGGGACTGGCAAGAGCAGATGGCCCGTTACGCGGCCGCGTGCAAAGGCGTGAAATGGATCGAAAGATAGCCCGCATGGAGGGACGATCACCTTCGGCGCTTTCCGCCTCCCGGTGACGGAAGCGGACCGCCCGCGGCCGAGGCGGAGGCCCATCAGCCGGCGACGTCCTCGTCTCGGCCGGAACGGCTGGCCGCGGCGGCGGCGCCAGGCCCGCCTCCGGCGGGTCGCTGCCGTCCCAGCCAGCCCAGCCATTCGTCCAGCCCCCGGCCGGTGGTGTTGGACAGCTCGATGAGCGGGGCGCGGGTGTTGATCCGGGCCAGATCGCCCCGGACGCGCCCGGCATCGTAGTCCAGCACCCCCAGCAGGTCCATCTTGGTCAGCAGGATCACGTCGGCGGTCTGGAACAGCGTGGGGTACTTGGCGACCTTGTCGTCGCCCTCGGGCACCGACAGCAGAATGGCCCGCAAATGCTCGCCCAAATCGAAGACCGCCGGGCAGACCATGTTGCCGATGTTCTCGATGAACAGGAAGGTCAGGCCGTTCAGGTCGAGGGTCTTGAGTCCCTCGGCCACCTGGCCCGGGGAGAGGTGACAGCCTCCGCCGGTGTTGATCTGCGTCACCGCCGCCCCCAGCGGGCCCAGCCGCTCGGCGTCGCGCGTGGTCTGGAGGTCGCCGACCAGCACCGCACAGCGGTCCCGGGCGGCCAGTCGAGGGATGGTGTTCTCCAGCAGGCTGGTTTTGCCGCTGCCGGGAGCGCTGAGGATGTTAATCGCCACCACGCCAGCGGCGTCCATGACGCGGCGATTCTCGGCGGCACAGGCGTCGGAAGCCTCCAGAACGCTCTTGACGACGTTGATCTTCATGGCTCCGCGGGCGCCTCTTGCTTCTCGCAGACGATGGACTGCAGGATGATGTCGTAGCCGGCCACGATCTCGACGTCCGCCTGCCCGCAGCCCGGGCAGAGGAACTCCCACGCCTCGCAGGCGAAGCTCCGGCCGCAGTTGCGGCACTGGGCGCGGACGGCCTCCTGGGTGACCTTCAGCTCCGCCCCGGCCGCCAGCGTGCCTTCGGCAATGACCTCGAAGGCCGAGCAGAGCATTTCCGGCACCACCTGCCGGAACGCCCCGGTGGTCACCTCGATCTTCTCGATCCGCCCGCCGCCATGCTCGGCCACGGCCGAGAGCACGTTCTTGAGCAGATCAACCGCGATGGACATCTCGTGCATGCGAACCTTGCTGTCAATCTACCACACGATCGCGCCAACTGCTACCGGCGGAGCTTGCGCGGCCGCGCCGGCGATCGGCGGCTCAGTACGTGCCGAAGTCTTGCAGGGCCTCCCACATGGCCGAGACGTTCTCGGGCGGGACGTCGGCCTGAATGTTGTGCACGGTGTTGAAGACCCACCCGCCTCCGGGGGCGAGGGCCTCGACGTTGCGTCGGACATGCTCGCGAACCTGCTCAGGGCTGCCGTGGGGAAGCACGCCTTGCGTGTCCACCCCGCCGCCCCAGAAGCACAGGTCCGCGCCGAAGTCCCGCTTCAGGCCGGCCGGGTCCATCCCCGCCGCCGTGATGTGAACCGGGTTCAGCACGTCGACGCCAATCTCGATAAAGTCCGGGATGATCGGCCGAACCGACCCGCAGGAATGGAACAGGATCTTCGCAGAGGGCAGGAGCGCCCCCATCCGGGCGATGAGCTGCGCCAGGCGGGGCTTGATGAGCTTGCGGAACATCTGCGGCGAGATGAGCTGCGACTGCTGCGTGCCGTAGTCGTCGGCCTCCATAACCACGTCCACCAGGTCGCCCACCGTCTCGGCCGCTCGGGCCCAGTAGCGAAGCTTGATGTCCAGGAAGCGCTCCATGAGGGCCTCTGCCGCTGCCGGGTTGGCCAGGAGGTCCACCAGGAAGTTGTCCATGCCCCGCAGGCGCGCGCCCATCTCCACCAGCCCGGCGCAAACCCCCTTGAGCACCACGGCTTTGCCGGCATCCCGGTAGGCCTGGGCGGTTTCTCGCAGGCCGTCGAACCGCCAGGCCTCGTCGCCGGCGGGCAGGTCCAGGCGCTCGATCTGCTCGACGGTGACGTCGGCGCCGCCGAGGGGTTGGTCGATGACGCTGTAATACAGCCCGTCCTCGGCCGGCAGGAACTGCGTCAGGCCCCACTCGTCCACGTACGTCCAGCCGCCCTCGACCTTGGTGTGGCTGCGCCGCCAGGCCTTGCCGCCGGGCGGGACGGGAATGTTGTTCGCGCACAGGGGGTACAGACCCCGCGTGTCCACCGCCAGCCGCTCCAGGACGTCCTCGTCCGGAAGGGCCAACTGCTGGAGGATGTCGCAGACCTCCGCCGGGCGCGGCGGCAGGTGGAGGTGGGCCCGCAGGCGCTCGTAGGCCCGGATGGCGATCCCCGTGACCTGCGTGCTGCCGAGGTCGTAGGGAACGCGGTCGCCCTCGTGGTGATCGAGGGTGGTGACGACGCGCTCGCGGCTGTTCATGGTCACCTCGAATGGTCCCGGCGGAAACGCCGACTACCCGACGTCCCCGCACAGATTCGTACGTGAAGAATGCTCTCGTCCGACGTTTCCGACACGGTCGTAGTCCCGGCGCGTTCCCGTCTACCTGCCTGCCTTTGGGTCCGCGTCAACCGACCACCAATCTTGTTCCCATCAACAGCAACATGATCCCAAGCAGGATTCGCAAAAGCCTGGCGGGAAGGGCAACGGCCAGGTGCGCACCGATAAGACTGAATGCAAGAAAACAGGCCATCACGATGAGGCCCGCCTTGATGTCCACATAATCTTGCCTGTAGTAGCGCGCCGCGGCCAGCAGAGAAATGGGCGCAGCCACAATGAACAAGGTCGTGCCTTGAGCGAGTTTTTGAGGAAAATGCGCGAAGATCGAGAGGCAAAAGATGATAATCGCGCCGCCTCCGACACCCACCGCTCCCATGACCAAACCGGCGATGCATCCGATCAAGATAAGTGTAATCATGTTTCCATCCTCGCGCTGACAGCGTTTGCCCAAATAGTTTCGCACGACCATTTCCACCCGTACGCAGGGGGCCGCAAGCGCCGGGACGCGATTGAGTCGCCCTGGACTCTCCCAAATGCAGTCCAGTCAACTATCGCCGCGAGCCTTTCCTGCGATTCTATCACGATGCCTGGGACGAGGAAGCGCCGGCACAGCGCGGCATAATGGCCGCCAAACGAATCATGCGAAGAGTCGCGATGCCCGACAGTCGCTTCAACAGGCCAGGGTTCATCCCATCCAGATGGGCGTTCCTCTTCGGCCGGTGACCTCTTACACCCACCGAATCGCCAAAGGCGGCCTTGTCTCGACACCTGTTCACGCGGACGCACACCCCAACAAACAGACTTTGGACAGCTACGCCATCACCGCTCCTGCCGATGACACTCGGAACCGGCCCATTTTCCTCACGATGCTGAACCACACACTCATGACCCTCTCGCCGCCGTTCTACGTTTTCCTAGAGAGCGTAAGCCTCCCAGTTTCTTCTCGCGGCCCCGTACTCCTTTTCGCTTTATGCCCTTCCTGAATTTCAATACCTTCCCTTTATGGAATTCGCTGCCATGAAACAGAAGCTCTTCCTGGTATTCTTTTTCCAGATCAAGGCCTGCGCTTGGGACAATCCGCTTCAGCCTCTCCGCTTCCATGTGGACCGGGTGTACAGCTATAAATCCATTCTTCTTCAAGGCCCTGCGAAGTTCGGCCAGCAATCTCAATTTCTTTTGATCGTCTTTGAAATACCCGTCGTGCAAGATATCAGACAGCCAAATCGCATCTATTGACGCAGTCGGCACAGGTATTTCTACCGGTTGGTCCGCTTGTTGAGATACAAATCTATCCTCGATGTTCCTAAGTCTGTTTCCTCTGGCCCGTCCCATCAATAAGCCTAGGGTTTCCTTGTCCTTGTCTACAGCATAGACCTTCCCTCCCTGGCCCACTGCCCTGGCGAGCACGAGACTGTAGTCGCCATTGCCACTGCCAAAATCCAGGACGGTTAGGCCTTTCTCAAAACCCATCTTTGTCAAAAGAGCCGGTCCGTCCGTCGCCAGAAACCTATCAACCGAGATAGCCTCTCGCGCTCGCAGGAATCGCTTTATCCGTCCACCGTACTTGGAAGAGGGCCTCGTTCGTCTCTCGTTTTGCCGGTACCAGCTCTCATAGGTTCCAGGAGGAATACCCAGATCGTCCGCCATAGCACGCCTGGATACACCCTGGTCCCGGATTCTGTATTCTTCGAGCTTCTGCAAATAATACTTGAGGGGTTCGCTTTTCATCTCACACCTACACTTTCACGTTGTCCTCATGTGTTGGACAGATGGCAGCCTGGAATACCAACTAGCCGTCGTCGAGGTCACTTGCCGCGGTTCAGGCTCACCTGGCGGCATTCGGCTGTTACGCTAGGCAACAGAAAACTCAATACTGATAGGGCACAGCGCGGCGGTCTTCCTCATAGCTTCTCAAGCCATACAGTTTCGCCAGGTCCATGCAGGCCTTTCTGTGGTCACCGTAGCAGGTCACGCGATGCCAGCTAAAGAGATCGAACCGGTAGTTGTCCATCACCGCGCGGGCATCCACCTCGGCCGCGAGCTTGGTGCGGCATCCCTTGTCGTCATGGACGTTGGCCACGGTGCGCGCACTATGTATGCTCAACGCCTTCTGGCGCGGGTTCACCTTTATGCTGGTCACGGTTTCACCCAAGGGCATCAGGGACTCGACGGATGCCCCTTTGCCGTCCTCCGCGTGGGAGCGGATGACAAACGGGTTGGCCGGGCCGTCAGGGCCGAAAACGCGATTCGTGGCCACGCAATGCGCATAGACGATCTGGTTCGCCGCGGTATCGATCACGGGATCCGAGACATAGGCGGGCCGCCCGGTCAAGTAGCGAAACAAGAGCTGGCAGAGCGTCGAGTCCACGTCAGCCTCGCACACCCCGGTGGAGCCCTCGTTGTTCAACTGGAAGAAGCCCATACAGGGGTACGCGGGCAGCCGGTGCGAATAGTAAAGGCCCAAACAGTCCACGGTTACCGCGTCCGCCCCAGCCTCTGTCATCGCTGCCTTCAGGGCCAGGTACATCCGTGCTGATCGGAGCATCTCGTCGGCATCCGGCTCGACGACTTTCTGGGCGTCGCTCATCCAACCTTCCTGGTAGCGCCGCGCCTCTTTCTCGTCAGTCTTGTCGTAGTACTCACGCAATTCCCCTGAGCCGATTCGCACCAGCGTTGTTCCGAACGGTTCCACCCGTTCGACATCGCCCGCAGAGCCGCGATCGGCGACAACGAGAATCCTGGCCTCTCGCAGCCTGCGCATCACCTCGAAGAGGCGCACAGCGTCTACCGTGTCCCGGAAATCGGAAGACGCCACGGTGACCACGGGCAGATTCTCTTGCCGGATGGCGGAATGGGCCGACAGGATTCCGCCGGAGCCGGCGTACAGGTCGTCGGCTATGACGACCGGCTTCGCTTTGCGGGCGAAGACCTGCTCGATCCTTGTCCACATCGCCGTCAGGAATACCAGGTGACCGTCGTATTGCCCCCGTTCCTCCTTGATGATTCTTTCGGCTTCTTCGGTGGTGTGCAAGATGCTGGATGCGAACTCCATCTGAGGCAACTGCTGACGGAGCGCAGCGAGCACTTCTTCGCTCTTCTTCGCGACGTCGTAGTCCATGTAGGGCCAGGAGGGCTGGCCGGGCTTGTTTGCGGGGAAAACGACCTTAACCTTCGTTTTCATTTTCAGCTCCTCTGATTACTCTGGAATCATCGTGCTTGCGGAACAGCCGATGGTAATTCCTGTATAGGTCTCAAGCGGCTCTTCAACTGCGAAACTCATAGACGTCGGATCTCCATTCGGAGGAGGTTGGTCGTTTCCTCAAGAGCGTCCAGCCAGTGACCGAACGCCATGGAGACGTGCTGCGAACCCACTATTACTTCGGACACGCGGCGCACATCGCCGTCCACCGACATGCGCACGATCACCCGACAGTGGCCGCCGTCTTCGCTGCTCTTGACCGTGCCCTCCAGAACGCTCATTTTGCTGAGTTCCGTATCGATGTTGAGCAGTGTCATGGGCTCGTCGGACCGGATGGGCGCGTATCCGGTGACCCCGAACCGGCGGCCGTGGTAGTCCCGCACGGTGAATCCCTCGCTGGCCATCGAACGGGGAATCACGTCGTGCTCGATGGTCACCTCGCCTTCACGGGCCTCGAACTGCCCGGCGCGGGCGCCGAAGTTCCCCATCAGGATCGGCCGCTGACTGACGGCGTGGATAACCAGCGAGGAGAGCATGGCCGTGATGTCGCCCTCGCAAGCGCACATGGTTCCTTCGTCTATGAGGCGGGCGAAAGCCAGGCACGGCACCACCGGTCTCTCCTCGGTCAGCCGGCCACAGTTGACGGCGATCCCGTTCGCGTCTTCGCTTGCTGCCAGATCCCTGAGTGTCAGGTAAACGCGCGTGGCCTGGAGCAGGTCCTTGTCCGTGGGCTCCAGCACCTGCTGGAAGTCGGGTCGCCACTCGTTCAGTTCCGCCTCAACCTGCTCGTCGGCAAATCGGTCGAACCAGCGGAAGAACTGGTTCGTCTCCACATGGCGGACGCGCACGCCGAGATGCTGCTCGAGCGCGGCGAAGTCCCACGGTCCGTTCGGCGCAGAGAATGAGGGAATCTCGCCGACGTAGATGAATTTGCTCTCCCGGAGGAACTTTCTCGCCCGCAGTGCGCGCAGGTAGGCCTCCGCCGCCCTGCCGTATATCAACGGCAGCCCGTAGCGATTGAGTGTCCGGAGGATCAACGGCGTAACCCCGACGCTCCCCACAAGAAGAGCATCCGTGTCATAGGTGAGCTGGGCGGGCAGACGGCGCAGGTCAGCATGCTCCCTGACCAAGAGCGGCTCGTCTATTTCAACGAAATCCACATCCATCTGCTGTTTGAAATTGTCCACGAGTCGGCCGGCGCGCTGCTGAAGCTCTTCCCGGTCCGGCGGCGGCGCCGGCGGCGTGCCCTCAACGTCGGCCGAGCACACGCTGCCGTGTACCTCCCGGTAGTGCGGGATGCCGATCAGAACCGGCTTGATACGAACGATTCCGCGCTTCACCTGTCATCGTCTCCTATGTGTTCAGACTTCCACGATGTCAAAATCCATCACGCCGGCCAGTTCGCGCAGCTCCTCCGCGTAGTCTCCGTAGACCATGGCGAGGTGGTGGCCGAAGTCCGCCTCCCGGTGGAACAGCTCAACGGCATCTTTGACCCGCATGTCGGCGCTCAGGGAGCATCCGAGCGTATCCACGCCGCCCCCGCCGGTGATCTCACCCGTGGCCACAAGGAGCCGGCGGGCCGCAGGGTCGAACCTCGCCAGCGTGACGGGCTCACCCGCGTCGCGCGAGAAGTCATGCCGGATCGTGGCTCCCCATCCGCCATGGGTGAAGGGCGTGAGCGTGTAGGGCAGGTCGTCGGCATCGAAGCCTTTCATCTTCAGCCCCGGCACGTCGTGGCCGATCCGAATCAGGTTATCCTCTTTGCTGATGAGGCTGGAGTTGCCCATATAGCTGGAACGCCCCGATGTGTACATCAGCACGGCCATTGCCATCAGCACGTTCACGTCCCCCTCGCAGGCGGCGGGATAACCCATGTCCTTGAGCAGGCTGTGGGCCAGGCAGAAACCGACCTTGAGCTCCGACGGCACGCGCCGCGCGCACAGCTCGAAGCAGGGAATCGTGAAGGCGTTGCACTGCAGCTCCTCCATGCGGTTCCTGGCCGCCACGAAAAACTTCACCGACGGCAGCAGATTCTCCCTCGTCATGTGGGTCTGTTCGGCCCCTTCCAGGAGCCCGTCCGCGAGCTGCTCGGCCTCGGCCAGGGCGTCCGGAGGAAGCGATTTCATCCGCTCCATCAGCCTGGCGGCGGGCACTGTCACGTGCTGGACCCCGAAACGGTTCTCCAGGTCGTCCAGGTCGTGAATCGTGCTCACCACGCCGACGGATATCGCGTCGCCCTCGAGGGCGTGCAGGATCCTCGTGCTCGAGATGGCCTTGCGGACCCGCAGCCGGGAGATCAGCCGGTTCAGCTCCTCGAGATCGAGCGGCGCGTAGCCTTCCAGGCCCCGGCTGCGAAGGTGGGCAGCCACGTCCACCGTCACGACAGTTCCCACCATCGCAAGTGGCTTGCGGAAGCGACGAGCAATGGCGACGGCCGGATATTGCGACAGTCCGCCTTGAACCAAGTACAGGTCCACCGCCTCGGCGTCGGCGTCCAGCTTGCGCAGTTCCTCATCGGGGAGGTGCCAATCATCGCTCCAGTCCAGCTTGACGGGTTCCAGGAGGTGGGCCTCGTCCGAGAGCTGCTTCTGAAGTTGCGGAGCCCAGCCCCTGAAGCGCTCTTCAGTCAGCTGCCTTTCCCTCCGCGGGTCCAGATCTTCCTTACTTCCCACCCGGCAGGGTCCTTCGTAGGCCCCGGAATGAAGCAACCGCACGTAAACGGGTTTTACCGCCACTCGAACGTCGATAGGTTTCGTACCACTCATTGGTCTCTCCGATTCTCAGGAAGATGTCTCCTGGTGCTCTTTCACAAAACACCCTTACCCAGAGGGCCACGGCGATCAGGCAGCATCAACCGGACCAGCGTCGCGCTTCGTCCACCATGGCGAGGTAGTTTCGCACCGGGATGTAGTTTGCCACGGTATTGCCTGACCCGAGGGCGAATCGCCCAGGCATGCAGTTATCCAGTATCTCTCTTACGTATCCTCGCAAGGGCGACTCCTCCATTCTGCCGAGATTGTCCATATCCACGCCACCGAGGGCCGCTACATCACCCCCGTAGCGGCCGACGAACTCGCTAATCGGGATAATCACGTCCTGGAAGGAGTGGAACGCGTCAATTCCAACGTCCCGGATTAAGTCGTCCATGACCTCCAGCACATTCCCGCAGCAGTGATACCAGTATGTCTTGCCATGCTCGTGTGCGAGGGCGGCGTATTTGACGAACCACGGAAACACGTTCTTTCTCAGGAACTCAGGACTCATCATGGTGGCGGTCTTGAATCCCAGGTCATCGGCATGAAAGATCGCGCCGACCTCCGGATACTGAATAGCCTGCCGGTAGTAGTCATATACCTTTTGCCCCCAGCGTTCAAAGACGGCCTCGACGAGTCCCGGATTGTCCACCGAAAGCATGAACAGGTCCTCGTAGCCGAGGAACTGCTCGAGTATCATCTCGAAGACTGTCGCCCCCACCACCAGCTTCATACCTTCTGGCACGACTTTTCCCAGGTCTTCGAGCCAACTGAACTCCGGTCGGATCTTCTCCCAGTCGATGCGCTCGAAGTCGTCCCAGGTTTTTATGATGCCGCCGCCTTCCTCGACCCAGTGTCGTTCGCCGCGGGAAAGTTCGGCCGTGTCGGCGGCCGCCCTGACCTTGAACTGCGGCATGTTACTGAACCGGGCCCACCCGGGCGCATAGTCGTAGCCCATTCTGGCGTAGAAAGCGACGTGCTGGCGCGCGAACTGCCTGCGCGCCTCCTCGGTATTTGGGATCCATTCCTCCTCAAAGAGGTTTTCTATCAAGTAGCGCTGGACCTCCTGATCGACCCCCAACTCCACCAGGTGGACCCGCGAGGGCTGTGCTGCGCCGGTTATAACCCTCTCCAACTCGCGGAAATTCGGAGCGGCATTTGGCTTGTCTTTCATCGGAAGTCTCCTTGACAGATCCGGTTTTCGTTTTCCCGGCGAGGCCGATTACCTGTCTTCCTCAACGGGCTCGTAGCCGAGGAGCGTTGCCAGGTCCTTGAACTTCTGCCTGTGGTCGCCGTAGAAGGCCACCCGGTGGTTTCCAAAGGTCTTCCAGTCAAGGTTCTGAAACAGTCTCATAGCGTCCGTGTCGATGGCAAGTTTAGTCCTGCATAGTATGTCGGCCCAGCCGGGGAAGAGTTGCTCTCCCGCGACCGCTTGTCCGGTAAACAGGGCCAGTTTCCGGTCGTACATGCTGACTTTGGCCACCGTAATTGGTTCGTCGGCCGGCAGCTCCACCTGTACGCAGGCGCCCCCCACCTCCTGCTGGTCCGCCGGCCACTGCGGCAGGTTGCGTATGACGTAGGGCGCCCTTCGCTCATCTCCGTAGGGGTTGAACGGGCACTCGCAGTGGCCGATGTAGACCTTGGCGTTCTCCGGGTCCACGATGTAATCACCGTTGAAGCCGGTGCTGCCGGTTACCCACAGCCCCAGTTGCTGCGTCAGGAGGGAATCCACCAGCGTCTCGGACGTGGCCACCACGCCGTCCGTGCAGAACTGCGAAGAGGGCAGGCCCTGAGAGGGGATGGGGCCGTCTTTGTGGTTCATGAACACGCCGTAGCCTTCGGTGGTCACGGCATTGGCCCCATACTCGTCCATCATGCTTCTCATGGCCAGGTAGAGCCGCGCGGATTTCTTGATCTCCGTTTCGTTGGTCCCCTTCACCTCCTTGCTTTCGGAAATCCATCGCTCGGTCAACTCACCTGCTTCGGCTTCGGAGGCCGCGTCCATCGCCGCGAGCATCTCTTCCTGCGGCCTCACGATGATATCTGCACCCAGGGCGCCCAGGCTGTCCAGGTACTTCCGTTCGTATGCTTCCCTTCCCTCTTCGCCCATCTGGAGCCCGGTCGGTTCATAGAGGCCAAGCACCGGCACGTCCGTGACACAGAGGATTCTCAGGGTCTTCATCCGGGCAACCGTCTGAAGGAGTCGGATCTTTTCCGCTATCACGTCCAGGCGGGCGGAGAAGGTATCGGGCGAGGCATCGGGAATAATCGGCAGAGTGGCTGTCAGGACCCTGTCCCCCCGCCGGGAGTCAAACGGGGCCTGCCACTGGCCCCAGAGGGGATAGACAGCCACAATGGGCACGTCCAGTTGGGTCAGTTCGGCCGGCAACGACCCGAAATAAAGCACTCCATCTATGCTCTGGCGGCGGGCCCGGATGTTGGCCACGGCATAGGCCGGCTTTTCCACCTCCGTGGTGCCGACGAACTCCACGCCGTCGCAGCGTCGCTGTATCTCACTGAGCATCACCTGGTTGCCGAGCACCTTCGCCTCCGGATGGTGCAGGGAATACGTCTGAGAGCTCGCGGACACTCCGCTGGAGGAAAACACCGTGTAGATCCTTACTGACCTGTTCATCTGACTGCTCCTTGCTATTTTGGCTTCCGCCGGCAATTCGCCGTTCGGTGTGACAAACGCCAGTGCCACAGCACGCTAACCCTACCTACCGCCAGAGCATGCTCTCTCTGTTTCTCCGGCTTTGCTATTCTGGTCGTCAGTCCCGGCGCTCATCCCAATCCCCGCTACACCGGTGTTAGCCCACCGGGTCGTAGATCAACAGGATGGTAGCGCCATTCTGCGTGGAAATCGGGGCAACATTCGCGTGTCCGGGAAGAAGGCGATACGTTCCGGCCGCGTAGATGCTACCCTCCGACTCGTATTCGCCGTCAAGGACATAATGCTGCACCGGCGCCTGGTGAGCGTGAGGGGTGATCTCACCTCCAGGGTGTATTCGAATCAGCATAGTCCTTGCATTACTTCCACCCTCGTCACGCAGGACCTTGACCTCACCTTTACCTGGAAATCCGGTCAACTCCTGCCAGGCGATCTCTGCTGTGTAAATCGTTGTGGCTTCCATTGCTTGTTTCTCCCATAGGTCTCGGAACGATGCCCGCGCAGCCGCCAGTCCTATGCGGTCTGGGTAGGGCTCGCCACGGCCTTCCTTTCGTCTACCTGCACAATGGTCATATCGCCAAAGCCAATGCATCTGACCCGCATGCCAGGGTTTCCAAAGTCATGTTCTTCCACAAGACATCTCCGCCATGCTCGCCCGCTCCGCTGCGAACAGAGGCGATGTTGTTCCGCATTAACCGAATGCTAATCACATTGACACGTACAATATATGCAGAAGGCGCAGAACAGGGCCATCAGCAGGAGGGCGATCGCGGCCAGCAGGCCTATGGCCCAACGTGATCCTTTCGCATTGCCCTCTTGCTCAGCGTTGTTGCCCGCCTAAGGCGGCCCAAGGCTCAGGCGAAGAACACTTCCGAGCCCAACGAGCGTGCATCGATCGCCGAACCGGTCCTTAAACATCTTTCTGGCCATGTCGCCTGTACAGTGGCAGGGCGCAACGCGCTTGACGCCGAGTTGCTCAAAGCGATCGATCACCCCGCTGACCTCTCTCTTGGAGTATCCGCTCATGTGGTAGCCGCCCACCACGAGTCCAATTGGGCCGCCAGTGACTTCGTTTGCTCTGGCAGCCATATCCGCGACGCCCGGATGTGCGCAGCCGGTAATGAGGACCCACTCGGAGTCCGTCCTTACGCACAGGCCTTGCTCCTCAATGGCGCCTTTGCCCAGCGTCTCCGTTGTCTTGGCCCCGGGGCATACCTCAAGCGATCCATCCGCCTCGACGAGCTGGCCTTTGCGGGAGCGAATTTGCCCTTTGGCAGACGCCGGGAAGCCCGTCGGAATGCACACGGGGACGTCCGGTCTCGATGCCAGGAACCCTCCCAGGCCGCCAGTATGGTCTCCGTGGACATGACTGATCACGACCGCGTCGATCTGGTTCGGTTCGATGCCCAGCTTTCGCATGTTGGCCAGAAGGATTCGACCGTCGCCGCCCGTATCGAACAGGATGACCTTCTCAAGGCCCTGGACAACACAGGCAAACCCCCACGCGGACGTTAGATCCCCGCGCCCAGCGTTGTTGTCGTACACGACTGTAAATGTCATGGCCATGCTCATCCTCGCGGTTGAAGCTCTTTCCAATCAGTCGACCACTGGCAGCTCATGTGAACCCTGTCCCTGGCAACGGCCAAGGTATTATCACAAGCATCCCGTCAACCATACGGCGGCAAGCCCCAATGACTTATGGGCCACACCCAAGGCCGCTCTTCTGCTGATAAGTTGAATAGGAGCTGCTTCTTATATCTCATTCAATAATTGGGATAGCTTTTCACTTACCTTTTCCATCTCGCTTGCTGCTTCTAACACGCCCCGGTAAAGCGCGTCGCTTCTCATTTCCGCGGCTTTATCCGTCCAGCGCCTGAATTTCTTGCTATCCTGTTTGTTGTGCCCAACCCAGGATGCCAGGATGACCTTGAGTCTCCCTCTCGCGTCCGTCGGAAACCTTTGGACCACATCCTTAACTTTTGACCTGATGATCTCCTCGGGAACTGCTCCCAGCAGCCCATCAACCTTTTCCCCGTCCGCGAAGAACAACTGCATCGGTATACTCATAACTTCATATCGTCTTGCTGTCTCGATGTTCTCATCCACGTTGATCTTGCAGAATTTAAACTCATCATATTCCTTGGCAAGCTTGTCATATACAGGAGATACCGCTCTGCAGGGCCCGCACCAAGGCGCCCAGAAGTCGACCTCGGTCGGCACATCCGATTCCAGCACTTCTTGCTCGAACGTCTGGTCAGTCACTTCCAACACTTTCTTGCTCATAATGTGTCGTTCCTCGTTGGTTTCCAGCTCGGGCCTTCACCGTTAACGGTCAATTACAAAACGCTTGCTTATTCAGGGATATTATCCCTTAACACCCAGATAACGCTCAGCCGCCATTGCCGCCATACAGCCATGGCCCGCCGCCACGACTGCTTGTTTATACTCCCGATCACAAACATCCCCACAAGCAAACACGCCCTCGGTCGTCGTCTGTGTCGTCCCCGGGTCAACAATAACAAAGCCCTTCTCGTCAGTCTCAACCACATCCCTGAATGCTTCCGTTTTGGGATCGTGCCCGATGGCGACGAAAATGCCCTCGCATTTGACCTCGCGCACCTCATCCGACTCGGCGTTCCGAAGTATTGCCCCGGTGACCAGGTCATTGCCGAGTATGTCCTCCACGACCCACGGTATCATCCATTCGATTTTGGGAGTCTTTCTCACCTTCGCCACCTCGATCGGGGCGGCCCGCAGATATTCACGTCTGTGAACAATTGTTACCTTCGAGGCGAATTTGGTAAGAAACATGGCGTCCTGCATGGCCGTATTTCCGCCTCCTACGACAAGCAGGTTCTTGTCCCTGAAGAAGAATCCGTCGCACGTGGCACATCCCGATACGCCCTTACCGTAGAACCTTTTTTCCGACGGTATCGGCAAGCGTCTGGCCTGCGCGCCCGTGGCAATTATCAAGGCCTTGGTCTCAATAAGGTTATCGTTCGTCTGCACCTTGAAAATATCGCCACCTCTGGCGACGGCTTCGATAGCCGCCGGCTCAAAACGGGCGCCAAATCTTTTTGCCTGTTTACGGAACCTGTCCATGAGTTCCATCCCAGAGAGGGCTTCCGGAAACCCCGGATAGTTTTCCACCTCATACGAAACCGTAAGCTGGCCGCCGGGGGTCAGCCCTTCGAATACCAGAGGGGCGAGGTCACTACGCGCGGCGTAAATCGCGGCCGTCAATCCGGCCGGACCCGAACCGGCTATAACGAGTTGCTCCATATCTTTCGTTCCTTTTCCCTACGCGGATGCCCTGAACATCCTTACCGGCCGGGAGCGGGTACGCAAAAACTTCGACGACGGTCGCCCACCATGGCCGCAACCACGGAGATGCCGCGAACTACTCTGGTATCTCCTCGGCGGCGAAATACTTGGCCAGAAGATCTTCAGACGACAACAAGATGTAGTCTTCTCTGTCTAACTTGATCTCGGTGCCGCCGAATTCCTTGTAGATGATGCGGTCGCCAACTGCGACCTCCTCGGTAGCATCTTCCGCTACAGCTACGACTTCGCCTTCATGAAGCCGTTCTCTAGCTGTGTCAGGAAGATATACACCACCCGCTGTCCGCTCATTGGCCTTGAGAGGCTTCACGAGCACATGTCCGTTAATCGGTCTTGCTTTCATTGCGATCTTCCTTCCGCTTGAATGCCAAGAAGTCTGCTGAGCTTTGCCTGATCAAAGCCAACCACCAATCGACCGTTGATGTCAGTCTGAGGTACAGCCATCTGTCCGCTCCGCCGGACCAGCTTCTCAGCCGCCCGCGGGTCCTGTGCCACATTTACCTCTTGAAAGCCCACACCATGCCGGCGCAAGTACGTCTTTAGTAGACCACACGCAGGACACCCGGGCCCGCTGTAAACGACAACTCTGCGAGGCCTCTTTTCGGCCCGGGCACCGCCCCGGACCGGCGCTGCGCCTGAGAAAGCGACCTCATAGAACCGGGCGCTTTGCACGCCTTCGATGAACTTCGTCACCTTCCCTTTCTCGAGTGACAGCACCGTCGGCACATTCTTCACGTGGAACTGTTTGTGGATTCCCTTAACCTTTTCTACGTCGACCACGTAAATGGGGATCTCGTCGTTTTGCCGATCAAATTCCTTTAGTTCGGTTAAGGCCCGGACCGCAGACGCCGAGAATCGGCCATAGAAAGCGAGTACGAAGAAGTCACTGTGCTCCTGCTGCACTGTTTCTAGATGTCCAGCGTCCTTCAGCCAATCAATCACTTCTTTCTCCTCCGTTCGTCTGCGCTTTCATGAATGTGCCTTTCATTTATCATTCTCTTGTCCAGGCCTCTGCCGCCGGGCGGGATTGCCTCGGGGACTCGGCGTGCACGGACCGCACGCCACGTCTCCTCGCCTCGGTTCGCAAAGCGTGAATGCGCAAACACACGCACCCAGCAATAGTGCTCCTCCCACCAGAACGGCAAGGCGATACCCATACACGGGGTCTACGATGACCCGCCTGTCACCACGAGCATGCGCAGCCGCCTTACCGCTTCTGGTTTCTGCCTTTTCCTTGTCCATCTGCATCCGCACAACCAGTGACCGCCGCGCCTTGGACCATGCCCGTGAACGAGTCCGCCCATGCCGCAACCGCCGATACTTATCCTCTCTCTCCGAAAATGGCCGTTCCTATACGCACCATATTAGCGCCTTCCTCAATCGCAATCCGGTATGAGTTCGTCATGCCCATTGACAAGTACCGCATGTCCACCCTGTCCAGACAGAGGGCTGCGATCCGATCGAATATGTTCTTGACCCGGCGAAAGTACGGGCGGGACTCCTCGGGATTCCCCACACGCGGGCCCATGGTCATCAGTCCCTCAAGCCTGACGTGCTCAAGCCGTGAGAGTTGCTCGGCACACCGCTCCATGTACTCCTCGAAGGGTTCGTGCTCATCGGGTGATAAACCTGCTTTCGATTCTTCGCTGCCTATGTTTATCTCTAGGAGGATGGGAGCAATCCGCTTGCCGGCTGCTTCAACTCGCGCGTCAATGGCCATCGCACGCTCCACAGAGTCAACCGACTGTATCACGTCAAATGCACGAAGGGCTTTGCTGATCTTGTTCTTCTGCAAATGACCAATCATGTGCCAGGTGACGCCCCGAGCCTTTGGGCCAAGGGACGTTTGCATTTGCATGCCTTCTTGGACGTAGTTCTCCCCAATGTGCGTCGCCCCGGCTTCAATCACGGCAGCGACTTCGTCCGGAGTACGAGTCTTGGCGGCCACGATGATGTCCGCGTAGGGTGGGACCATGTCTCTTATTCTCTGATAGTTGTCTTTGATGCTCATCACGCTATCCATGATGCGGGAACTTGCCCGCGTGCCTTTCAGCTCGAGCCCGATTACCGAAAACTCTCATCACATACAGCAACACCCGCGTTGCTCGTGCTATCCGTGTCAGCCTGGTGGGGCTCCTGAGTCATGACTGCCGCGGCAGAAGGCCTCTTCGGCCGAACACGGAGCGGCCGGCCACGACGCCGGTCACCCGCCCGCAGCGGATGCAGATGTCCTCGGCCACCATCAAGTTGAGGAGAATCCCCCCCGGCGCGGAGGGCCTCGAGGCACAGTGCTGATGCCAGTTCCATCGCGTCAGCCGTGAACAGACACCCGCTGGCCTCATGCCGCACGCCGGCCTCGTCCAGGATGCCCAAAGCCTGCTGCTGCACGACGACCTCGTTCATCCCCAAGCTGCCGCCCCAGATGCCGCCGCCGGGGCTGAGCCGCTTCTCGAGCACGGCAACCCGACGACCTGCCTGCGCCAGCCGCCACGCCGCCACCAAGCCCGACGGGCCTGCGCCGACAACCACGACGTCGCTGCGTAGGGCCTTGGCGAACTTGGTGTGGTAAGCGTCCAGGATCGCCTGCGAAACGTCCGTTTCCTCAAAACCTTCCATGCTTCGTTGCCTCGTACTACGGTTGCCTGACTCAGCAGAGCTTTTCCGCTGCGGAGTACACTTCTTCGACCCGCAGCGCCGCCGCACCATGTCCAGGGCGTTTCGGCGGGTTCCAGGTCTTCACGTGGTCGAAGACCTCATTGTGGCCGCCGAGGGCCTTGGCGGCGCTGTGGACTACGAGGTCGGCCCCAAGGTTCAGCGGGTTCTGGTGGTACGGCGTGGCGAACGTGTTGTCGACCACGACCATGGCCTTGACGGAATCCGCCGCCCTGCGGATGCCGGTCATGTCGATGATCTTGCAGAGCGGGTTGGTGGGCGTCTCCAGGAAGATCATCCGTGTGCTCGGCCGGACGTGCTCGCCATCGGTGATCTGGCGCAGCACCTCAAAGGAGAGATACCCGTAGTTCACGGCGTTGACGATCGGCGTGACCATCGGCCGGTTGCCGTACGGCGTGAGTGGGTCGGGGGCCATGCTCTTATCTTCCTTTCGTGCCGGCGCGCCCATGAGGCCCGACGCGTCGGCCCCCACACGGAGCACACTGCTCCGGAGGGACGGCGCGAGCCCAGCGTGATACGCCTCAAGACTGGCTTGGGAGACGTCTGTTTCGTCCACTGCGTTCAACTTCACTCAAAAGTACATTTTGTCCGCTACGATGTAGGCGAATTCAGGCTCTCGTTCGTTCGGCTTCGTGTGTTCGATATTCGCGGCGACCTCCTCCGCCGTCGCCCTGAGTTCCCGCGAGAGCAACATCGCTCGTGCGCCGGCCAGCGCTGCGTTGCCGACACGCACCGTCTTCTCGGGCGCGTGCGGGAGCAGCCCGATCGCCGCAGCATTCTCCGGGTTGATGAAATTGCCGAAGGCACCGGCCAGATAGATCCTCTCGATGTCGTCAATGCCGACACCGTAGTACTTCATTAGAAGGTCCTGGTCCGCTCGCAGCCCGGCCTTGGCCGTGATAAGCTGATAGATGTCTTGCTGGGTAATGCTGATCCTATCGGTCAGACGGAACTCGCGCTCGATTTTTGCTTTTGGAGTCATGATGCCATTTCGAAGCAGCTCCGCAAGCAGATCAATCAGTCCAGAGCCGCAGATTCCGACGGGCGGCTTGCCGCCGATTGTCTCGAAGTCCGCGTGACCGTCGTGGAGCCAGATGTTCGTGATCGCCCCAGTGATGGCACCAACGCCACACGTGACCGTGGCCCCCTCGTAGGCGCCGCCAGCCGCGCAGGATGCCGTCATAATCCGGTGACGGTTGCCCACGGCCACTTCGCCGTTGGTGCCGATGTCGATCAGCATGTTGACGGCGTCGTCCTCATGCATGCCGCACGCCACAATGTCAGCAACGGCATCGGCGCCCGCATGGCCGCCGATGAGCGGACCGCCGTAGGCCCTGCAAGCCGGGTTCACCTGTAGGCCGATATCAGCCGCCTTGCATTGGACGCACTCCAGGCTTCCCGGCTCGTACGGGATGACCCCCAGAGATCTTACGTCACGCCCGAAGAAGACGTCTCGCATGGTGCTGTTCCCAACGGCCACGACGTCGTAGACGTACTTGCGAATCTCCCCGTTGCGCTTCTCGAACTCAGCCAGATCCTCATTGATGGCTCCAATGATGGTTTGCTGCAACTGCTTCAGGCCATCTTCATGCTGCATCGTATGGGCGATGCGAGAGATCACGTCATTCCCGAACAGTATCTGTGGGTTCTTGCGGGCCAGCGTGCCAAGGCTCCGACCGTCCTGCAGGTCCAGAATTTCCGTGAGGACGGTCGTGGTCCCGACATCGATCGCAAGTCCATATGCTTCGCCCCGGTAGGGCCCCAGATCCCCGTAGTCGGCGTGAACCACACGGTCTCCGTCGCGCCGAACGGGCGGCGCGAGCTCAACGTGAGTCTCCAGGGCGTCCGACAGGACCGAGTAGTCGCCAAAGTCGCGGATGAATACATAGATATCCTGCTGCGGGCTGACAGGCCTGGCCTGGCATGCAAGCCTCTCGTCCGGTCCGAGCGAATGCCTTTCTTCGATCGCCGTTCTGTCGTTCAGGCCGTCGGCGCCCTTGTCGATCCGGACGACGCAACGCCCGCAGGTCCCGACGCCCCCGCATTCGGATGCCACCTCCACACCCACTTTCTGCGCGTGCTCCAGGATGGTTCCGTCGAAGACCTCAACGCCCTCACGTCCTCTGCGATATTGGGGGAAATGCATTCTCGCCATGGCTTCTCCTGTATTGCGGGCCGCCATATATGTTCTTGCCTTTTCGTCCTATGTGCTGCCGGAGGAGGAAGTCGGGCGCGCCTCTCGGGCATCAGGCATCATCCCGTCCGTCTCAGGGCACGCGTTCGTGACCTTGACCGTCGCAACAACATCGCTTTGCCGAGCAGCCGCCTCAAACGCTTCGCCCAACACCCGGAACATGTCCTTGCACTCGCCGCTGACACGAGAGCTCATCGGACCAACCGCGACGTTTAGGCCGCCGCGACGAAGGCGCGCTACGAAAGAATCAATGGAGCCCATCAGCGTTGCGGTGCGTAGCGCATAGAGACTCACCTCTGCCTGTACCCTCATAAGCGCACCTCTGCGACAATGAATGGCCCGTCGTGTTTTCCTCGAAGTAGCGCAATGCGCCCGGCGGTGCGTTTGGGCAGTGACGGCCGACTCCTGTGCCGGCCCGGGGACGATGCCATCAGGCGAACGCGGCCCCACGATGCCAGAAGGCTCCGCAGTTGGTCCGCCGAGAAAAGATGCGCCGACGCGTAAGCTTGCTTGCCCTTGGAACAACGGTGCTGATTCAGCGGGGCCGGGCGATTGGCCGTGCCGACCAGAAGGCTTCCGCCCGGCTTTGCGCACCGGACCATTTCCCGTGCCGCCCCTGCCGCTGATGACCACCAGTTCCTTCGGCTTCGCCTCCATCTGCGTCACTATCCCTTCGATGCTTCAGTGCTCTGATCGTTGGACAACCGGCCAATGGCGGCATCAATGCCTTCTGCCGGCTTGTCCTCGGCGGCGGTCATCGCGGCGAGAGTTCGTTCGCTCACCTTCTTCTGCTTGTCGAAGAAGCGCACCATGCGTTGCATGAAGGCGGACTGTTCTTGCGGGTCCTGGAAGTGCCTCAGCAGCTTGCGGACCCAGCGCAGGTTCTCCGCCACCTCTTGTGGGATTCGCTCGCCATCGTGACGCACGGCCTCTTGGGGACACACGTCGTGACACCGCCCGCAACGGATGCATTCGGCTTCGTCGATCTCGGCGAAGCCATCGGCCTTCAGCTCAATCGCGCCCACGGGACACTCGTTGACGCAGATGCTGCAACCCGTACACATGTCCTGCTTAATCCATGGCATGATCGTCTTACTCCTCTACCCTTGTTGCCACCGTTGGATGGTTGCTTTATCCAGCAAGGATGCTGCCTCCGCATCAAGGAACAGGTATGTGCGCGGATGCTCTACCAACACCGATGCCGGGCACGTCGAGCTAACAAGTCCGCTATAGGGAAGACCCATGCGTCCGCCTTCTCGACGGTGGCTCGCAGGCGTTTGATGGTCTCCTGGAAGCCATACCAGCTGGGCTGTTTCAGAACCGTCAGGCGACGTATTCCGACTGCCGCTGCCCACGCCATCAGGAGGATCCCGATAACGATCCCGATTACACACGCGAGAGTTACGGACAACGTCATGCTGCGTTCCTTTCGGTTGAGTTCGACCATAAGGTGGTTTTCGTTTCCACGTACTCGCAACCTGTAGTGATGGAGATATTTCCAGAGCCTGCGCCTCGAGAATGTCCTCCGCCGCCTGGACGATTGCGTTTCTGGCGGGGAAAAAGCTCTGCCAGGGCTGCGCGGAATAGCTCAATTGGGACAGATCGACGGCGGTCATACGTTGCTGGATCGCCAACGTGATCAGGTCGATACGTTCGGCAACGGCCTCGGGACCGAGGATTTGCCCACCGATTATGCGTCCGTCGGCTGCTTCGGCGACGAGTTTGACACGGACCTTTCGGGCACCTGGCATCATCGGGAATCTCGAAGTCGTTTCACCTGTACCGACGATCGTGGTGAATCCGCGTTCTCGTGCGGTGGCTTCCGTGAAGCCGGTCCCACCGATGCGCCATTCCGCGACGCAGGTGACAGCGCCGTTGAAAAAGCCCGGGTACCGGGCGGGAATGCCGAGCATAGACTTGGCCGCTATCTTCGCCATGGGTACGGCGTTTGTCGCCAACTTGCCCCCCAGCGGCTTGCCATCAATGCCGCTGACGAAATGAACGCAATCTCCCGCCGCCCATACGTCGGGCAGGTTGGTTCGCATCTGCTCGTCGACGATCAGGCCGTCATTCTCCCGTTCGAGACGTGTCTCGGCGAACGGGCCGAACTCCGGATGGACACCCACGCAGAGGATAACAATGTCCCTGCCCTCTTCCAGCTCGATCGACGTCCCGTCGTCCAGCTCGACGCCGGAAACGGCGGCATCGCCGACAAAGGCTGATACCTTTGCCCCGCCCCGCCAGACGATGCCCATTTCAACAAGCCAGTCTCGCACCTGTTGCCCGAAGTCGGCGTCGATCATGGCTGGCAGGGGGTGATTCGCCAGATCGACGAGGTCCACCCCCAGCCCGCGACGGTGCAGCGCCTGTGCCTGCTCGACCCCGACGGCACCGGCCCCGACGACCACCGCGTGTGAGGCCTTTTCGGCGGCGTCGGAAATCCTCCGGGCGTCTGCGCTCGTCTTGACCGTCATGATGTTGGCCAGATCGCGCCCGTCAACCGGCGGCACGAACGGCACGGCCCCGGTGGCGATAAGAAGCTTGCCGAAATGAACGACCTGCCCCGTCTCCGTCGCTACGAGATGCGCATCGAGATTAACAGAGACCGCGGTGGTTTTCAGGACCTGCCCCCCAGCGTCCGTGACCAGTTCGTCCCGTTTTGCGATCGTGGGCATTTCGATGAGACGCTCGATTGCATAGGGAATCGCGCAGTAGATGACCGAGTACGGCTCCGGACGCAAGATCGTTACCCGCACTTCGGGCGCAAGTGCCTTGATCGTGCGCCTTGCCTGGATCCCCACCGGGCCGCCGCCGACTATAAGAATATCTGTCTTGGTTTCAAAATCATGCATTGTCATTGGCCCTATCCTGGAGCAGAAGGTGCCCGGCATTTCCGACACTCGTGTAACATTGCGCAAACACTAAACCAGCCACCCCTCACAATGCGGCGGGCATCGCGCCGGCTGCGAAGATCCAGGACGGGATTCGCCGGCCCTCTCGGATATCTGCTCGGCCGGAACGGATTGCCTGGGCGGCGATGCTCCCGTTGCTGCCATGAACGTGGCCCGACCGTTCTCGGCAATACGCCGGGACAGGTCGCCGGCTTGTCCCATCCGAGCCGCCGGGCCATTCGGCAGGACCGTGCCGGAGTCGCGCGACGTCGCCCACCGTGGTGGCTTCTTGGGGACATGCGTCCTCACAGACGCCGCATGCTGTACATTTCACCCCGTCGATAATGGCAGCCATATAGGTTTCCCTTTTCAGTTACTGGCTTCAGCAACTCCCAGCCGAAGGCCTGCGGTGAGGGATTCTGCGGAGACTCAGAATCCTACCTTCGGGCGAGCGACAGCGCTCCCTGCGGGCAGTTCTGGACGCAAAGTCCGCAACCCGTGCAGCGCTCTTTGTCCACCCGGGCGACGTAAGTCACCCGGATGGCACCGACCGGACAGATATGTACACACAAGTTGCACCCGGTGCATCGGAGGCGGTTCACCACCGCATATCGCATCACCCGCGTGGTAGGTCCGAGTTCCTGAATGCGCCCGCGGACATCGCTCAATTGATCCTTAAGGAGCCCGATCTTGGCCTTCAACTGCCCCAGTCGCTCCTGGAAGTCCGTCCCTTCGACTGGCCGCCTCCTCATGCCATATCCTTTCAGGTAATCGTTTCTTATTGTTAGCACACTGTTTTTGCTCGCAGGCACTATTGGCCTACAGGCGGGCCTGTCCGCCTTTCAACGCTGACCACAGATTCCATGAAATCGATGCTCCGGATCTCGACATCCAGTTCGGTAACGTTGCCGGAAAGGTCGGTTACCCGTAGCCCTGCCGGCGTACGCTCAATCCAGGTGACATCTGTCAGGTTATCTTCCGGCTCATCTGTCTTCTCACCAACGAAATCAACCCGCGCCAGACACATAGCGGATCTCCTTTCTGCTTAATTGCCTGCTTTGGTTCTAGCAACCGTCAGAATGGAATCCAAAAGTGGCTTAAGTTCGGCGGCAACAGGCGCCGCATCCAGCGCCGTGCCTTCCAGAGCGGCCTCCAGGAATTCCCGGCAAAAAGGTATCGTCGCCACTTCCAGGATTCCCCGGCGCTCAAGAGCCGCTGTAAGCCGCGCCGCAATCTCCTGATCGCTGACCTTGTTCACAACCGCTCCGGCGAATGTCGCTCCTGCACCCGAGGCCATGTCCATAACACGTTTGGCAAGGCCTATCGACTCCAGGGACGGTTCGACCACGACGACAACCGCATCAACGCTCGTTTCCACGCCGCGACCGAAATGTTCCACCCCCGCCTCCATGTCCACAACGGCAACCTCATCATCACTGGTCCGCAGCTTCTTAAGGAATTCGCGGCAAAGCACGCCCATTGGGCATGCACACCCCTCAAGTGCTTGATGAATCTTTCCAATGCAGACCAAGCGCAGGCCTTCGGCTCGACAGACGTTATCTGCCGGTAGGTCGTCCGCATAGATCTCCTCCCGTGCCAGCACCGGAGTTTCCCGGTACTCCCCATCTGCCGTGAACCCGGCGCGCAGCGCCCGCTGGATGTTCTTTTTCCCGCCGGCGAGTTCCATGAGCGGGACGGGCGGCCTGTCGAACCCCAGCATCCAGTACAGACCTTCATTGGATTCGTCAGAGTCGACGACCAGAACCTCCTTGTCCCTGCGTCGGAACTCAGCCGCCAGAAGTGCCACAATAGTAGATTTGCCGCTACCGCCTTTTCCGCAGACACAGATCTTCACGGCATGTCCTTTTGGGTGTAAGCCATGGGTTCTTCCGTCACCAAGTGCTGTTAAGCCTGCCGTACGCTCCTTGCACCACAAGAGTTACCACACCCTTTCACATGCTCGGCGTGAGGACGCCGGGAAAAGGGCACTACAGTCTCTGTTAAACAGGAGTTATGGCACCTTCAACAACACTTTCCGGCCGAAGCGCCGCTAGAACTTAGAAGCACGGCTGCTCCTTGCGGGTTGTTGCGTATGCTCCTATAAGACCGCTCAAAGTTACAGAGTAAGATTGAATAGGCGTTCAACTCCTCGGCGACCTCTACTCCCCGGTCCTGGTACATCTTCCCCATATCGAATATCTGGCCAATGCCAAATCCGAATCGAGACGCATTCTTCTCGACGACTTCGATAAAGGGCTCATTCCTCTTCCGACTCTGTGCGCTGAACAATATTCCCTCTGCCATTCCTCGTCTCCTATGCCACATTGCCGCAGGGAGTGAGTTTATGCCTTCGCATATCTATGTCCTCACTGATCGTGCGGCCTTACGGAGTTACCTTGCATTTCTCAGTTCGGACCTTACACCAAGCAACGGAGCGCCTCGGTATTTCGGCCGTCCCGGCGGCCACTGCCCCGCATTCCGAGGACTCCGTCGCAAGTATTTGTCGTAACGTGCACATGTGGCTCTCCGTACAGGCTTCGCAACTACGTTCCAGCAGGCGCAGCGGGCTTTGCTGCGTATATGTGCGAGCACGTGTCCGCAGTTGCTTCCGCTCCACGATCTTCAACCCGGAGCATGCGCACTTCGTAGCCGAATTGGCGTAGATAGCCTATCACGTCATCCGCTGATTGCCCAAGCTCATTGAGATACCCGTGGTGGATTTCACAGAAGATCTGTGGCGCATGCTTCTCCAGGACAGCTTTCGCGCCCTCCAAGACGAGTAGTTCACTACCTTCGCAGTCGAGGTTGAGAAGATCAATTCTGTCGATTTTCTGGACGATAAGGAATTCAGTTACGGTCGTGGCCTCCACCCAAAGTGTCTCTCCTCCCGTTGCTGGTGTTATGCCACTTCCTCCACCCTCACGTTTGTAGAATCGGATACGTCCTGTTTGATTGCTTAACGCCAGCCTGTAGGCGCTTACGTTGTTGGCCCCGTTACGGGAGAGATTATCCATAAGTTTTGTATAATATTCGGGCACAGGCTCGAAGGCGTACAGATGCCCCGTCTCGGCAATGTTCTTGGCAATAACCACCGCAGTGACACCTGTGTTCGCGCCGACTTCCATAGCGCGCATCCCCGGCCTCGCAATTGAGCGGAGAAAGCTTATCTCTCCGCTGTGGTGGGCGTTGTTCTGAAGGCCCTTCTTGAAGTCGTCGGACTCGTAAATGAAGCAATCCATCACCGCGGTTCTCCGATATTCTTCTGCCGAGGCAAACTCCGCCCCCGTCGGCTGCAAGGCCGCGTTTGCCCTAACATGCTGTACCAGAGCCTCTTGCCAGTCATCGCTGCTCCAAACGCCGCGCTGTGGGAGGCTGTGGACCCGCGGCGTGTCAGGGCCGGCGTCCCGCTGACGCCAGGAGATCTCTCTACCTTCGGTGGGCAAGTCGCGTGCCATTACTGTCAGACACTTGTAACCCGTTCTAGTACAGACGGTTACGGTTCGCAGCAAAATAAGTCCCTCATTGCACTTGCAATCTCTGCAATCCCGCGTTAGAGTGCAACTGCAATACTGTCGGGCTGTAGGAATCCGCCCATTCGGCATTGTGTTGGAATCGAAGCGGAAGCCGCCTCGATGGTGATTCGCAGCGGCAGCCCCGCGCAAGGAAAGGCAGCAACTGGGAGAGCGGAACGATGCAGGCCGAGGTATACAAATCTATTCTGCGGTCACTATCGGAAGCGGTGTGCTCTGTGGACTCACAATGGCAAATCCAGTGCTTTAACCGCCAGGCAGAACTGCTAACGGGCATGCGTGCGCAGGATGCAATTGGCGGATCCCTAGGGGACGTCTTTCCTGCGGATGTCGGCGAAGTCTATGCGATCATCGCTACGGTAATGGACTCGGGCGGGACGGTAAGCGGCACGAGAACTCACATTGTAAATTCCCATGGCGAGGGCATCCCGGTTGTTGTGAACGCCGCTCCTATACTGGACGAAGCTCAAACGATAACAGGAGCTGTGCTCATTCTCCAGGATAACCGGGCCACTGAATTCTTCCGTCGCGAATTGCGGCAAAACTACACCCATGGCGACATCGTCACCAAGGATGGGCGTATCCAGCGCATATTGCATATGTTGCCGAGTGTGGCACAAAGCAACGCCCCGGTACTCATCACCGGCCCCACGGGGACCGGAAAAGAACTGCTGGCAAGGGCAATTCACTCCGCCAGTCGTCGCCGCGGGGGCGCATTCGTGGCGATAAATTGTGGAGCTCTTCCTGATACACTGTTAGAGTCCGAGCTATTCGGGTACAAGAGAGGTGCTTTTACGGATGCAAAGGAGGACAAGCAAGGTCGGTTCGCGCTCGCGGAGGGGGGCACGTTGCTATTGGACGAGATCGGAGATGTTTCGCCAGCCATGCAGGTCAAGCTTTTGCGCGTGCTAGAAGAACGACAGTACGAACCGCTGGGAGGCACAAAATCCATTAAGGCCGACGTCCGCATTGTCGCAACGACAAACCAGGATATGCAGGCAATGCTGGAATCAGGAGACTTTCGTTCAGATCTGTACTATCGGCTCAATGTCATCGACTTCTATTTGCCTCCTTTGGCAGAACGAACCGGGGACATCCCTCTTTTGCTGGACCATTTCATTGAGGTACTTAACACCCAAATGGGCCGCAATGTGAGGCGCGTATCGCATACGGCGATGAGCTGCCTCATGAGATATTCGTACCCGGGTAATGTTCGTGAACTACGTAACATTGTGGAGCATGCCTACGCGATATGTACTGGGGACGCGATTGATCAGGATTGTTTGCCCTCTCGTGTTCTTAGCTGTTCGGCGCCACGGGGGCCTGAGCCTATGAGGCAGTTCGCAGCAGTGCCCCTTCGGAGAATGTCGACGAAAGAGCAGCGTCAAATGATCCGAAGCAGTCTCTACGCTCACAACGGCCACCGAGCAAAGACGGCCGACGCATTGGGGATAGACAAATCCACCCTTTGGCGAAAGATGAAGAAGCTTGGCATTGAGTATGTAAGCCGGAGAGATGCTATACGGCCTCGCACAAATAACAGGACATAATCGCCCTGATGTGATATACTACAGTAGATTAGACACGGAGGTCTGCCATGCGTCCACGTAGATTGAGCCTGCATCCGATGACGGCGAAGAAGTTCCTGCGACTCAGGTGTGAGGCCGAGGGGCACCGGGCCTAGCGCGTCGCAAAGCGGATTCACGCCGTGCTCTTGAACAATGACGGCTACGCCAGCGGACAGATTACGGGGATGCTCAAAACGCCGCGATCCCATGTCAGCGAGTGGCTGAGGAACTACGAGCAGTTCGACTATGATGGACTGCTCGAGGGTGTCGCCCTGGCCGCCCTCCGGCGATGACGCCGGCAAACGAGCAGACGTTGGAAGATATCATCGACAGTGGGCCGCTGGCCTATGGCTATCTATCGGGGGTGTGGACGGCTCCGATGATTGCCCAGGTGATTCACGAGCAATTTGGCGTCGCCTATCATCCGGGGCATGTGTGCCGACTTCTGCATCAACTGGGCTTCTCCGTGCAACGACCAAAGCGCAAGCTGGCGCGTGCCAACGCCCAGGAGCAGGACCGCCGGCACCGCCATACCTATCCCAATCTAGAAAACACGCCCGAGCGCAAGGCGCGGCGCTGATCCATAGCGACGAAGCCTCCTTCCGGCGGGATTCTACGCTGCACGCGACGTGAGCGAGGCGCGGGATCGTGTTCCGCGAGCGGTTCACGGCCAAGGTCTTCGTGGAGTTCCTTCGCCGGCTGGTCAAGCAGGCGGGGCGAAAGGTGTTTCTGATCGTGGACGGCCATCCGGTGCACCGGTCGCGCAAGGTCAAGCACTCGCTGGCCGAGCACGCCGACGAGACGGGCTGGCGGGTCAACGTGACCGCCTAGCGGCTGTGGTGCTTCGCCAAGAGGCTGCGACGGCTGCTACGCTACAGCATCCACCTGCGGAAACGCCCGGACTTCTCGCCGGCCATGCATGCCTCCCGCATTCGCCGAATCGACCAGCGCCTGATCGCGCTGGCCGAGGCGACCTACGTCAACGCCGACGCCGCCCGCCTGGGCAGGCGGCTCTCGAAGCACCGGGATGAGCTGTTCACGTTCCTGGATCATCCGGACGTCACGTTCAACAACAATCTGGAGGAGTGCCGCATGGCAGGAGCGCCCGCCGCCCGAGCGTGAGGTCGCGGCTTCGACCACGCCGTCGCAGGGACCAAAAGGGGGACCAGCAAACGCGGGGGTGACCAGATCGGTGTCGGAAGGCAGGTCACCTCGGCGACAGGTTGACCATCGCAGGCAAGACCCATCGCCAATGCATACAAAGGCGCGATCGCCGTATCTCTTGAACGCGTCGCCAGTAGCGAAACAAGGCGCCCTCCGGCAACTCTTGTCACCGGAGGGCACTTGTCCAACATATCGGGGCGGCGGGATTTGAACCCGCGACCTCTTGACCCCCAGTCAAGCACGCTAAACCAAGCTGCGCCACGCCCCGAGCATCTCACTCCGACCGATCGTTGCGGTCCCAGAACAAGCAACGATCAGCCAAACCGGCCGGTCAGACAGTATCGGCCACGACCAACAAGCATTATAAGCTGAACGGCCCCTATGGCAAGGCCGGCTTTCGGCTCATGCGGAACTTGCTTTTCGCCAATGCGAGAGTTTCCTGCACCATCGCCGGACGGACGAGGTTCAATATATAAGACCTCCGACAGAAAGGACGGCGACGGCCGCTGCCAGCTCCGCGAATGACCGCCTCGGCGATTACCGTGTGACCTTGAAGACCCGCAGGCCAATGGGTTTGAGCGGAGGCAATCCTTCCCGGGCGCGGAGGCGGCCAAAGGTCTTGGCGCCGTCGGGCCCGGCCGAGACGCATACCGGATGTTTTGCCGAGACCAGCGTGGTCCGGCCCCAGCGAAGGTAGGTTCCCTCGCCGAGCACGTAGCCGATCACTCGCCCATCCTTGACGCGGACCATGGCCATCAGGCCGTCGGTAGCCAGCGGGCCGGCAGAGAGAGCCGCACCCGCCTGAACGCGGTCCTCTTCCGACTGCCAGGCCACGCGATCGGCGCTGCCGTCCGGGAAGCGTACGGTCACCGCGCCGGCCGACGGGCCGGAACACCCCACCGCCTGCGGCAGGATGACCGGCTTGGCCGCGGCGTCCTTTTCGAGCGTGGCCAGGGCGGCGTATCGCACTCGGACGCCGCGCTGGCTGACGGTGATTCTCTTCAGAGTCGCCGGGCGTCGGCGTCCAATCTGTTTGACCTGCTCGATGGTCACGCCCGGCTTGGCCGGGTGGAGGAAGTGGATGGCGCAGCGGCCGGACTCCGCCGCGATCACGAGCGGATCGTCCGACGTGCCGGAGCCGGTTATGGGCAGGTCCGGGGCGTGCCAGAGCCAGTCGTACCGATGTTCGGCGCCGCGGTATTGGATGTCGTCCACGACCAGCACGTAGGGCGTCCGGCCGTGCTTGACGAACAGGCAGGCGCGCTCGGCCCGAATGGCCGGGTTGCTGTTGAGAATGGTGTTGTCGCGGTAGGACCACTTGGCGTCGCCGCGGACGTAATCGGCAAACGGCCCCAGCGCCAGGCCCACCAGCACGCCCTCGGTGGAGTTATCGTCGCCGCAGGAGTTGGTCTTGTCATGGGCGGGCCAACCGCCGCCGTCCACGGTCACCAGGTTGTGCTCGAAATCGACGCCCTGATGCTCATGGCCATACGGATACAGGGACTCGTGCGTGGCGAACAGCGTCCCGAAGCCGCCCAGCAGGAACGAGTTCATGTCGTAGTGCTGATGGTTGCATTTCTCGAAGCGGGTGACGAAGGCAAAGAAGGCCGCGTCGGGATCGTCCCATCGACTCCTGCCGAAGACGTATCCGGCCCGGTTCGGGGAGACCTCGAAATACTTGGACGTGGGCAGGCCCGCCTCGGCGGGGCTGGCGGGCGGCACGTTCAGCGGATACCAGAGGTACGTGATGAGCGGATCCAGCCGACGGACATCGGTGTGCGTTCGCCAGGTCCACAGGCCGGCCGCATCGGCGGTCCGCCCCAGGCCCAGCAGGTACTCGGCCGCGAAGGTGCGTCTGCCATACGAGGTGTTGTCCCCGATGGGGGCGCAGCCGCCCCCCGGCATCCACTGATACATCAGGTATTGCATCGCCCGGGCCGCTCCGGACGCACCCAGCAGGTCATCCCCGCCCGCCCGGCGGACGGCCTCCGCGAACGGAGCCACGTAGCGCAGGCCGACGATCGCATAGTTGGGCCCCTCCCAGCAGATACCCGACGGCCTCCAACTGACCGGGAAGAAGTTCTGCCCGATGCGGCGGGCGGCCTCCCGATACCACGTCTGCGTCATGGGATGGGCCGCCTCGGCGCGGATGGCAAGCGCCAGAAAGCCAATGCCAGCGACGGGAATGGCCCCGCAGTTGTACGAGGCCTCTCGCCACCACTGCTGTTCCGTGTGGTTGAAGGCGGCCTCGCACCACCGCTCGAGCAAAGGCAGAATCTCCGCCCGCTGGGCGGGCGTCAGCCTTCCGTAGAGCCAGTCCCAGCCCAGCGCCAGCGCCCGCAAAGGCGCGGCGTGTCGGTGGAAGTTGGCGCTCTTGTAGTACTCGGCCGGATCGGTACGCTCCAGAGCAGCCCGCATGAGGCCGATGGCGCGGTCGGCCATTCGCTCGTCGCCCTCAATCTGCCAGACCAGGGCGCGGGCCTCCAACTGCCTTGCCCAGTTTCTCCGGTCGTCCGGCGCCTCCGCCAGCCGAGAGAGCTTCCCCCAGCATTCGGCCAGCAGCGGGTCGCCCTGTTTTCGTTTGCCCAGAGAGGAAATCTCAGTGCGGCCGAAGAGCAGAAACGGATGGGATATCGCGCTGGCCGTTTGGCCGGCCCCGCCGACGCGCAGTGGGCCCTGGCCGGAACAGCCTCCCGCCAGGAGCATGATCATCAAGCCGTATAAGACCGACCGTGTGGTCCGAGCCATCTGCCATCCCTCAGCCGGACTTCGCCAGCCCGGCGCTATTCGAAAGTGACCATGCCATATGCCGCGGTATTCCTGCTTGCGTCGGAGTCGCCAGAGAGGACCATGCAGCTTGTGGCCCCCCTGTTTTCGCCGTCGCGATCGTTAACCATGATTTCCATCCGGAGCGTTTTCCCGGGCGCCGCCCGGAAGCCCTTCGCTATGGCCGGAAAGGGAATCGCCAGCTCGAAAGTGTATCCGCCCGTGCGCGCCCGACAGGCCACCTGAACGGCGGCGGCGAGGGCCTCATCGGTCGGATTGGCATTTACCACGGGTTCGGCGCCTTCGGCCGGCACGGGAATCAGCAGTTGCCTGCACGGACCGGTCAGGCGACCGTCCTGTTCCGCCGGCGGGCGCGGGTCCCAGAAAACTTCGATCCCGTCGCGATACCAGCTCTGCTCGGCTTCCGTCCAAAGCGTCTGGTCCGTCACGTCGACGGCCACGTACAGGTTCTTCTGGTCATAGCCGATACGCGTGCTGAAGGAGCAATCTTCCGGCCCGGTCCAGGCGTCGGGATTGTCGCGGACCTGCCAGCGTGCGGCGGTGGCGGAGGCGGGCGTCTTGGCCCAGTCGTCAAGCTTGCCGTCCACCTTGATCTCCCGGACGCGATGCCCGCGCAAGGACTGGGCAACGGGCAAGGACAGCTTGCGCTTTCCCTTGGCCTGTTGGCCGGCGTAGGTGAACTGGAAGTCCACCGCCAGAACGGGCGGCGCCAAGTCCGCCCCGACCGAGCGGACGCGATAGGTCTTCCGTGCCGACTTGCCGGCGCCGACGGCCAGCGCTTCGGACTTGGGGAGGCCTCCGGCGAACCACTCGGCCGGGCCCGTCCAGCTCAGCAGGTACTCGGCCTTCGTATCGGTCGGGTTGCTCAAATGCAGCGTGACCTGCCCGCCGGCGCGGGTGACCGAGGTCAGCCGCATGCCCGCCGACACCGCCCGCACGCGCTTGGGAACCGCCCGGCTGATGAAGTCGTGGGCGAGGACCTCCCCCAGCGGGATGATGGCGACGCTCGGCCGGCCGTCGCTGACGGCCACGTGGGCGAACATCCTGAACGCGCCTTCCTCGCGCTCCACCGGCGGGGTCGTCGTCGCCGTGGGCCCGAGCACGAAGAAGGGCACGCCGTCTTCCAGGTCATAGCTGAGCGTGTGATAGTGTCCCGAGAATACCGTGGTCTTCGACGGATCGAGCATCTTCCGTAGGCGCTGCCACTGTTGGCCGCTATTAAGCGGGTGATGCAGGAACAGGAATACGTGCTTGGCAGCGCGGGCGGCGGCAAGATCCGCTTCCAGCCACACCCACTGGGCATCGGCGATGTCCCGGACCGCGTTGACGATGGCAGTGCTGTCGAGGACCACGAAGTGGCAGCCGCGGTAGTTGAAGGAATAGTAAGGCCTGCCGTCCCGGCCGTGCAGGCGGCGATACACCTTTCGGCAGACGCCGTAGGCGACATCGTGGTTGCCCGGACAATAGAAAAAGGGCGCGTCGAGCTTGCGCGTCAGCTCGTCGAATTCCTTCCACTCGGCCACGACCTCGGCCTCTTCGTCGCGGTATCCTTCCACCAGGTCGCCGATGCACATGACGAAGTCGGGCTTGAGACGGTTGACCTCCGCCACGGCCTGGGCCCACGCCCCGGGCTCGTGTCCCCCGGTGCGGTCGGACATGACCACAAACCGGAAGGCGTCGGCGGCGTTGACGGCCGATCCCTTCCAGCCGGCTGCCCTGCTCAGCTCGCGCGGCGTGGTGAGGTCGCTTGTCGGCCGGCCGATGCAGCCAGCCACAGCCAATGCAGCTACACAGACCCCGATCAATGAAATCTGACGCATGCGCTGACCTCCTTGCGCTGAGGTGGCGAAGCAATGTGTCGCACTCTCTGAGATTTCCGAAGCGCTCCTCGCTCCAGGCTCAGCGAGGACATGCGGCTATCTTAACGGAACTACAGGATGGGTCAAGCCGGACGCTCGCGGCCGGTCTGGACCGATCCTCGCCGGCTCGGCTCTATCACGCCCCCGTCGGCCAGCTCAAATCGCCTCTATCCCACGGGCGAATGATCTGGTCGTGCTGGCCGAAGAAGAATTCGTGTCCGTGCGCCCTGGGGCAGTACCACATGCGTTCGGCGATCTCCCGGCAGGCGCGCATCTCCTCCAGCGTGGCCAGGCGGGTGTTGTCGAGCGCGTGGAACCACAGGCCCATCATTCCGTCGATCACGACCTGGCCGACGGGCGTCTCCACCAGTGTGGCGCAGTGTCCCCGCAGGCCGAGGCTGTACGCGCGAAGGTCAAGGTCAAAGTGCGGGGCGATCTTCTCGGCCAGCATGGCCGTCAGTCGGGCCGTGTCGCCACAGAAGCACCCGCCCAGCCGAGGGATCGCCTCGACCGCGACCTGCCCCGAAATACGAGACCAGGAGCTGGAGTGACGGGTGACCTGCGGGTGATACACCCACATCGCGGCCGCACACAGCGCGTCGTCCCAGCGGCCGAAGCGCTTGGCCAGCATCGCCGCCACGTTGTCCGGCCAGTCCGGCTCGAACAGGTCCAGGTGGGCTCGGGCGGACGGGTCTTCCAGGCAGAAATCGGAAACAGCGCCCTGGCGGGTGGTCCGCGGCCGGTAGTCCGGCAGGCGGGCCAGGATGTATCGTCGGAACTTGTCCACGAAGTCCGCGTCGCCCGGCTCCGGCCGCGGCGGCGGGGCGCCGCCCGAGCCATATCGTTCGCGGACGATGATCCCGGCGTCAAAGCCGAACGGGTACAGCCCCGACCACAGCGGCCGGCCGGCGCCATCGACGAAAGTCAGCCGCAGCCGGGCGATGGTCAGAAGGTCGTTGGCCCACTTGCCGCGATGGGGAAAGACCACGGGCACGCGAACATCCAGCCGGTCGCCGCTCGCCCGCCACGTCGCCGGCTCCTGCCGCTGTTGGCTGTCGCCGGGGAGTATTGTCTCGGCGCGAACTTGTCCGGAGTCCGGGCAGGCCGGCCCGGTCGTCGCGTGTATCGTCAGCGACGTGGCCTGGCCGCCCCAGGCCGGCTCCGGGATTTCAATCGCATCCACCCGGACCGGCGGCGCCGCCGAATACAGATCGCCAAATCCGAGCGGGGCATCGCCCGCCCCCTCCTCCTCTTCCGGCCAGCGGAGCGAATCAGAGATGCACTCGGCGTGGAAGCCGACCTTGGCCTTCATCCCCGCGACGGTCTGCCCTTCGGGCCAGACGGCCCCGGCCGGCACCCGCAGCCGGGCGCGGAAGCGATTCCCGTCGAGCTGCTCGAAGCGCCCCTCGGCTTCGGGCGGATCGTCCAGCGGTTTTGCCAGCCTGTCGCCGGGCTCCTCGCCGGGCAGGGCCCATTCGGCCTTGCGTGTCACCTCGCCTTTGTCATCCACGGCGTACAGCCAGCGCGTGGCGTGATCGTGCCCGGGGTTGAGCAGCACGGCCAGGTGAGCGCGGTTGTACCACTCCGGATATGGCGGCCGGGCCGCCGGCCCGCCTGCCCCCGCCGCTTCGGCCGCGAATTCCACGAAGCTCCCGTGGATCGACACGGTCACCTTCGCGGACCGGCCTTCCCCGTCCGGGCCCAGGCGAAGCTCCTGCCCGTCGCCAGCCACCAAAGCAGGTGACAGCAGGCTCACAGACCACCTCATCAGCGTTTCTCCTTCCCGAATCGACCTGACCGAGCGCGCCGCAAGTGGCTTATTCTACCGCTCAGGCCCGACGCGTGCAGAGCGCGTCCCTTCGGAAACTTTGAGTGGCCCGGGCGCGATTCCAGGCCGTGGTGTGCGAGGCGCCCCGCTGGGTCCCCGGCACGTTGGTCCGACCGAGGCACCCGGCGGACTGCCTGCCGGGGCCGTTCAAGGGGGAGATCCACACAGGAATGCCCTGCTTCCACGCGCCTTCGCTTCCGCCCGTGCCCAGTCGAACGCGCCGACTGCGGAAGGGCTTCGCTGAGGAACTGGCCGGCGGAGGCCGTGGAAGCAGGCCGGTCGATGCGGCCCCGAGTCCGCGTCCGGCGAGGCGTACGGGCCGCCCGCGCCAGCCGCGTTATCGGGGCCGATTGACCTCTATGCGTAGCAGGAGACGACGGCCGAGAAGTACTGGACGACCTGTGCAGCCGAGATGGTCAGCAGCCCGTCGGAGTAATTGCTGTCCCAAGTCCGGCCGTCGACGCCCCAGGGGTTGTAGACGGTTACGGTGCCGGCGGTCACATTCACGTCCTTGACCATGTAGGCGTGCGAGCCCACGATCGGCCTGGAGGCGCTGTACCAGCTGCCCATGGTAACGGCGTGCCCGGCGGCGAGCTCATTGGACAGGAACGAGCAGAGATAGCTGCCCAGTCCGCTGGTATAGCGGGAGATCGTCGTGGCTGCCGTGACCTGCCGGCAAACGTCCGACATCCACCCGCCCTGGAGCGAGCCGTAGGAGTTGTCTCCGTAGCGATAGTAGGCGTAGGCCTTCTCCACCAGCGCCACCCACATATCGCCATCCGGCCCGAGGTCCGCGTAGGCCGGCGCGGACGGAGCCCAAATCGGCAGGTCGCCGTCGACGCGGAGGTACACCGGTGTCGTGCCGTTGTAGAACCGCACGGCAAACGTGCCATCGCCCAGCGGGGTGACCATCTGCTCGATCAACAGCGGGTCGCTCTGGGCCAGCGCCGACAGCGACGCCAGCAGGTAGCAGTCGCCCAGAGCGCCCTGGGTGATGTCGTTGTAGTCGGGGCCGTCGACGAACACCGGCTCGTCACTGAAGTTCTCGTAGCCGGTTGCATAGACCGTCAGCGTGGGGTCGCGTATTTCCTGTCCCGCGATCTGTAGCGATACGTAGTCGGAGGACCGGGAGTTGTACGTATACGGCTGGTAGAACGCGGTGATCCGATGAACGCTCGTGGCCGCGTTCTCCTCGGCGGAGACATCGGCGACTTGGTCGGTCCCGTCGAACCAGAAGCTATCCAGACCCGCTCCGCCGTAGATTCTGTCGACGCTGCCGCCCACCGTGACCAGCAGGTCGTCGCCGGCCCCGCCGTACAGCAGGCCCGCGCCCATGCCGGCGTCGAAGATCCAGTCGGCCCCGTCGCCGCCGTACACGGCCTCGGCCGCCGTGACGGAGTTCGTCACGCGGATCACGTCATCGCCGCCAAAGCCGTAGACCACCACGGTCGCGAAAGCGCCCGAGAACGGCGTTTCCCCGTCGTCGCTGACCAGAGTGATCCCCTCGGCGGTCTGATTCAGGACGATCTCGTCGGCCCCGTCGGTGCCAAGGACCAGCAACTCCATGCCGCCGGTGGTGCTGAGGGCATACCCGGCCACTTCCGAGCCGGGAAGAATCGGCATGGGCGGATCGGGGTCAGGCGTCGGGTCAGGCGTCGGGTCAGGGTCGGGCTCGGGAGGCGGAATCGGGGCGGGGGACGCCTCCGTGGTGATGTTCAGCCGGTATTGCCCCACGGCCTTGTTCTGCGCGGAGACGCTGAGGTAGTAAAGCTGCCCTTCGGCCACGTCGAAGCGGATCACGGTGCCGGGGTCGGTTTTGGGGGCTTCCACGTTGGCGGCCAGCAGGTTGCCCGCGGCGTCGTAGGCCGACACAATGCCGTCCAGGATCTCGCGCCCCCAGCGTGCGAGCACGACCTGCATCGTCCCGGTCTTGGTGGCGACGAACTGCATGACGTCCACATCCGTGCCGGTACCGATCTCTCCACGGACGCCGCTCCGGCCAGAGCGGCTCAGTCGAAGCAGCCGGGCCGCGTCGAACGTGTCACCGTATCTGTCGGGTCTGGGTCGGCGAGTCGCAACGCGCAGGGCGTACTTGCCGGTGGCGCCGTCGGCGGCCGCTTTGACCTTCACGTAGTAGACCTGACCTTCAGTCACGTCCAGCGAAACGCTTTTCCGGCCGTCGGCCGTCTCCGCTTCCGCGTTGGAGGTCAGCACGCCGCCTTCAGCATCGTAGACGGTGAGTTTGCAGTCGACCTGGTGCCATCTGGAGCGGGGGAATTGACCGACCGTCATCCTGCCGGTCCTGGTCGCCACGACCCGGACGACGTCGACGTCGTCGGCGTAGTCGATCGTCCCGCGCAGGCGTCCGGCGCCCCCGCGGCTCAGGGCGACCGTATCGGCCTCCTCGAGGCTGTCTCCGTACTCGTCAATGAGCGTGGTCTGGAGCTGGATCCGATAGTCCCCGGCCGTCCGGCCTCGGCTCTGGGCGCGAAGGTAGTAGGTCTGCCCGGGGTCGAGGGTATAAGATATCTGGCTGTCCAGCGTGCCGCGATAGGCGTTGTTGTTCCCGCGGATGTATCGGCCCCTGGCGTTGCAGAGCCACAAGTAGGGATCGATGGTGCCACCCTCTGCCAGCATGTCGACAATGAAGCTGCTGGTGGCCTCGGTGGTGAACTGGTACATGTCCACCTCTCTGGGCAGGACGACACTGCCGGAGATATCCATCTGGGTGGGGGTGGCAACGTTGATCGCCGTCGCAGATTCCAACAGCTGCGAGAGGGTACTGAGCAGGAGACGCGGTTCGAGCTGCTCCAGCTTCGGTATAGGACTGTTTCTGTAACCCATGCTAGCCTCGGTGGTAACAGAAGGAAGATTGACCCCTGCGACCTCCGAGGCAGCAGCAAGACAGCCGGGACCACCGCATGCATCGTCCCGCTCTTGGAACGTACAATCCGATCTTGACTTAGGCAAAAATGGCTGGCGGATTCTCGCCGGTGGCTTATCATTTCGGGCAGGCCCCCCAGGCCGCCCGGCCAACTGCCGGCGCCAAAATGGCCGGCACGGCCTCAAACGGCAGGCGTCTTGCGTTTGGGGCCATCGGGGGTCGGCCCGGTATGATGTACCGGCCGATCAAGAGGAAGCTGCGGCCGGCAGGGATCGGCCCGGAATTTGTAGGAAAGGGAAAGCCAAGTGGCCCAACAGAAGACGCAGTTCCTGCCATACCTGGATCACGACCCGACTTCTGCGGTGGTGACCATCACGCCCCCAGAGCAGGCCTTCATGCACACCTACTACGACGCTTGTCCCTGGTCTCCGTCGGGCCGGTACCTCTGCTGCCTGAAGCTGCCGTTCGAGGACCGCCGGCCGGGCCCCGAGGACCGGGCGGAGCTGTGCGTCATCGACCTGGCCGAGCGGAGCATCCGCGGCGTGTGTGAAACGGCCGGCTGGGGATTCCAAACCGCGGCCCACCAGCTCTGGGGCCGGACCGACCGGTTCCTGTACTTCAACGACAAGCGCGACGATGCGCCGGTGGGCGTCCGGCTGGACCTGGAAACCGGCCAGAGGAAGTATCTGGACGGGCCCGTCTGGCAGATCCACCCGGAGGAAGGCTTTGCCGTCTCCCCCTGCCTGATCCGCGCGAACCTGACCCAGCCGGGCTATGGCGTTTCCGTCCGGCCGGAGCATCAGCTTGTCAACACGGCGCGGGCCGACGCGGACGACGGGCTGTATCGGATCGACCTGACCACCGGCGCCAGGAGCCTGCTGGTGAGCCTCCAGCAGGTCTGGGAGGTCATCCCGGACAGCCGCGACCTGGACGGCACGGTGCTGTACGCCTTCCACGTCAAGTTCAACCCCCAGGGCACACGACTGCTGCTCGTGGTCCGCGCCAGGCGCGACGATGGCAAGTTCTCGCCGATGCTGCTGACCTGCCGGTCGGACGGGTCGGATCTGCGGGTGATCGTGCCGCATCGGCTCTGGCTTCGCGGCGGGCATCATCCGATCTGGCACCCGGACGGTCAGAAGGTGCTGATGAACCTCACGCCCGGCCGGACGGGAATGCGCTTCTGCCTGGTGGACGCCGAAACCGCCCAGTTGGAGGTGCTCGTGGATGACCCGCCGGGGTCGGGCCACCCTTCCATTTCGACCGACGGAAGGTTCCTGCTGACCGACGTTACGCGCGAGGACGCCGGAATCCGCACGGCCGCGATTGGGTTAGTCGACCTCCGGGAGCGAACCTCCCCGCCGGCCGGCAGGCGGGCCTGGCGCGAGCTTTGCCGGGCCGAAAGCCCCGGCGTCGGTGGCTCGCCCCTCCGTCGCGACGCCCACCCCGTCTGGGACCGCCAGTGCGGGCGGATCTGCTTCCTGGCCGCGCCCCGCGGCAAGAGGCAGTTGTTCCTGGTCGATCCCAACCTGCCGCCGGGGCAGGTGCCGGAGTTCTGACCGCCGCACGTTCAGAATTGCCTGCTGTCGCGGGACGTAACGCCAGATGAAACCGAGCAAAAAGGCATTTCCCAAGGCCGACGGATACCGGGGCATCTGGTACTACAACCAGCCGTCCGCCGACGAGTACAGGTACAAGTACAGCGGCGGGCTGGGCACCTACTGCGCCAAGCACATCCCGCTGGCCTGGCACGCCGAGCAGGCAGGCAAGACCTTCTTCTGTTACGGCGGCGTGCCGGCCGGGGAGAACCGGCTGCTGCACATGGTCTCGTATTACGACCACCGCACCGGGCTGGTCCCGCGGCCAACCATCCTGCTGGACAAGGGCACCGACGACGCCCATGACAATCCCACGATCATGCTGGACGAGGAGGGATATTTGTGGATCTTCTCCAGCGCTCACGGAATCGCCCGCCCGGCATACATCCACAGAAGCGCCGAGCCGTATTCGATCGACGCCTTCGAGCCGGTGACGACGACGAACTTCTCCTACCCACAGGCCTGGCACCTGGGCGGGCGCGGGGTCCTTTTCCTTCACAGTCGGTACGTCGAGGGGCGGCGGATGCTGTATTGGATGACAAGCCCCGACGGCCGGCAGTGGACCCGGCCGCAGTGGCTGGCGGGAATCTGCAACGGGCACTACCAAGTCAGTGGCCGCTGCGGGGACAAGGTCGCAACGGCCTTTAACTACCATCCGGCCGAGGGGGCGAACTACCGCACCAATCTTTACTATCTGGAGACCCGCGACTTCGGCAGAACCTGGCGGACCGCAGACGGCAAAGCAGTTGAGACACCCCTGCACGACGTGCACAGCCCCGCGCTGGTCCACGATTTCGCCGGCGAGGGGCTGCTGGTCTACCTCAAGGACATCAACTTCGACGCCGAAGGCAGGCCGATCATCCTGGTCGTGACCAGCAGGGGGTACGAGGCCGGCCCCAAGGCCGGACCGCGGAGGTGGACCACCGCCCACTTCAACGGCAAAGCCTGGGAGATTCGCGGCACGATCGCCTCAGACAGCAACTACGACACGGGCTGCCTCCACGTCGATGGCGGCTGGCGGATCATCGGCCCGACCGAGCCCGGGCCGCAGCCGTACAACCCAGGCGGCGAGATGGCTTTGTGGAGGTCCTCCGACCAGGGAAGAAGCTGGGTCAAGGTTCGACAGATCACCAGCGCCAGCGAGTTCAATCACACCTACGCCCGAAGACCCGTGGCCGCCCACGCGGAGTTCAACGCCTTCTGGGCGGACGGCCACGGCCGGCGGCCGTCTGATTCCCGGCTGTACTTCTGTGACGCCGCCGGGCAGGCATACCGGCTGCCGTTCCAGATGGCCGACGAATTCGCGGCCCCCGAGCCGGTGGGCTGAACCGGCCGGCGGACACCAATTCCGCGGACGCTCACTGCCGCACGGACACGCCCTTCGCGGCCAGGTACTGCTTCATCTGGGCGATGGTGAACTTGCCGAAGTGGGCGATGGAGGCCACCAGCACCGCGTCGGCGTGGCCTTCGACGATGGCCTCGTGAAGGTGCTCCAGCTCGCCGGCGCCGCCGGAGGCGATCACCGGCACAGTCACCGCGTCGGCGATCGCCCGTGTCATCGGGATGTCATAGCCGGCCTGGGTGCCGTCGGTGTCCATACTCGTCGGCAGGATGGCCCCGGCCCCCAGGGCTTGGACCTTCCCGGCCCATTCGACGGCGTCGATCCCCGTGGGCTCGGTGCCGCCTCTGACCACTACCTCGAAGCCCGACGCCAGCTCGGCGTTCTTGCGCGTGTCGATCGCGACCACGACCTTCTCGCGGCCGAACTCGACCGCCGCGGCCTTGACCAGGTCCGGGTCTCGCACCGCGGCCGTGTTCATCGAGACCTTCGAGACGCCGATCTCCAGCAAATCGCGGATGTCCTGGAGGCCCTTGATCCCGCCGCCGACCGTCAGCGGCACCGAGATCCGCTCGACGGTCCGCCCGACCGCGTCCATCAGCGTCCTTCTGTTCTCGACGGTGGCGGTGATGTCCAGAAAGACCAGCTCGTCGGCGCCGGCTTCGCTGTAAGCTGCGCCCGCCTCGGCCGGGTCGCCGAGGTCCTTCAGGTCCACGAAGTGAATGCCCTTGACCAGCCGACCGTCCTTGACGTCCAAACAGGGGATGATTCTGCGATAGTCCATCGGCTGCTCCTTCGATCCTGGATGTCTCTGTCGGCTTGAAAGTCCGGGCGTTCGCCTTCATCATACCCGCAACGTCACGCCGTGAACAAGATGCGTCTCCCGCACGCGCTTATGGTATAATGGGCGCGCCAAGGCATCGAGAAAGGCATCGGGTCTCCCCCTTCCCGGTGCCTTGAGTTCTTGAGTTCTTGGTGCCTTGGCTTTCTTTTACTTCCAACAACAACACACACTACAGGGAGGGAATGGGTGTTGTTGGGTGTGGTCGGTAGTCAACAATTCAAGAACTCAAGAACTCAACAAATTGCGTAGGCCTTCGTGAGTTCTTGCCCCAGGAAGCGTCTCAAACCAACAATCCTTGTCCACTGACGGGGCGGGAGGAACCAACCAAGGACGGCCCCGACCACTGGATAGACGCCCTACGTTACCTCCTGGTGGGTCTTCACGGATCGTCGGCCTTTGGCCACGTATTGAGACATCCGGCTCAACCTGGGGCAAGGGATCGCCCTTCCCTTGGCGAATACGAGGCGTCTCATACGCGGGAACTGCCGACCGCCGGCGTAGGGGTGGTCGGGGCAGTGGAGAAGCTGCTGGCATAATCAGGCAAGGGCACATCTGCCCTACCGTGTGATCTTGAGTTCTTGATCCCTTGGCGGACGGGACGTTGATATTCCATCCTCGCATCGGCGAGCGGGTGCTGGTGTTCCCGTATGCACCCATCGTATCCGCGCGCTGCTCGTCAGTGAAAAGAAACAGAAGGTGGGGCCGACTCATCGCTGATTCCCTTGCGCCGGAACGGCGCGTCACCTTTCCGGCAACATCCTATTCGCTCCAGCCACCGGCGACAATGAAACTTGCGCGTCCGGTCGGCGCGGCGGCGACGATGGCTTTTCCGCCTTGACAGCCTAAGCTGTCGGCCTAGTGTGATGGCAGCGGCATCAGCGCGGCGGTTCGGTTCCAGGAAGGAGTTATGCCCGTGCAGCAGTTGCGCATGGTCAATCCGGATCCCGGTTCGGCCGGTCAGCCCCGTCCGCCCGAAGACGAAGTTCCACCCGCGCCCCGGCCAGAGGTCAGAGGCGGCGAAGGCAAGGCAGCTCGACCGTGTCGCCGGTTCGCACCTGCCAGCGCCGCAGCGCCTCGCCCAGCTCCTTCATGACAGGCCGTGACTGGCTCGCCCCGGCCAGGTTGGCCGTCTCCAGCGGATCGTCATTGAGATTGTACAGCTCATGCTCGCCCGCGCGCGAGCAATTGAACTTCCAGCCGGAGGCCGTAATCACGGTCCGCACGGGGTCTTCTGTCGCGTCGACAAACTGCCGGCGAGTGGCTATCTCGGCCAGGAAGTCGGGGTACTCCTCGTTACTGGCGAACCTCTTGATACCGCTGTCGGGTCCGTTCCATTCGATGCACACGTCCTCTCGGACGGTTCGGCCGTCGCCGGTCAGCATACCCCTGAGAGTCTCACCTTGCAGGTGCGATGGGGCTTTCTGCCCCATCAAGTCCAGCAGCGTCGGCACCAAGTCGACCTGGCTGACAGGCGCGGCAACCCGCCGGCCAGCGGCCTGTCCCGGCAGGCGCATCAACAGCGGCACCCGGACGGCCTCCTCGAACATGAGGCTCTTTGCGATCAGCCGATGAGACCCCATCATGTCGCCGTGATCGGAGGTGTAGACGATGATTGTGTTACGCCAGAGGTCGCAGTCCGCCAAAGTCTTGAGGATTTGGCCAACGTGCGTGTCCACCAGGCTGCACAGCCCCCAGTAATTGGCGATCGCCCTTCGCCAGTGGTCCTCGGTTTTCAAGGGCAGGCCGCTGCTGCCGCGTTCGTAATAGTACCTTTGCAGCAGCCGAGCCTTCAGCGGCTGGCTTTCCGTCACCCCGGCGGAGAAGTTCGCCGGCAGGTCTACGTCAGCGGGGTCGTACTGACTATCCCGCGGACCGAAGAACGGCATGTGCGGCTCGAGGAAATTCACGAACAAGATGAATGGACGGTGCCTATTCTGGCGTATGAAGCGCGAGGCCGTCCCGGCGAGGAACGCGGGCTTGCTGAATTCCTCGTCAAGTCGAGCGGTCTCCGTTCGGGCGAAGACCTCCCCGCTGTCGGGGCGAAAGCCTTTCTCGATCAGAAAATGGTGGTAGCTTGAGCGGGCGTTGGGGTCTCTTGCCGCCGAGTAGTGCTTGCGGTACATGTCCTCGATGCTGACCCAGTCATCGAAGCCGTGCTGGGCGAAGATCTCATCCCCGAGGTGCCACTTGCCATGGTAGCCGGTAGCATAGTCGCCGTCGGAGATCATCTCCGGCAAGCACGCAACGTCGCCGGGCAAGGGGACGTTGTTGGCCGTGCAGCCGCAGGTGTGGGGATACAGGCCGGTCAGGATCGTGGCCCGCGACGGGGTGCACACCGGCTGGGTAACGTAGGCCCGCTCGAAGATCGTGCTCTGCCCCGCGAGGCGGTCCAGGTTCGGCGTGCGGATCCTGGTGTTCCCGTATGCACCCATCGTATCCGCGCGCTGCTCGTCAGTGAAAAGAAACAGAAGGTTGGGCCGACTCATCGCTGATTCCCTTGCGCCGGAACGGCGCCTCACCTTTCCGGCAACATCCTATTCGCTCCAGCCACCGTGGACAATGAAACTTGCGCGTCCGGTCGGCGCGCCGGCGACGATGGCTTTTCCGCCTTGACAGCCTAAGCTGTCGGCCTAGTGTGGTGGTGGCGGCATCAGCGCGGCGGTTCGGTTCCAGGAAGGAGTTATGCCCGTGCAGCAGTTGCGCATGGTCAATCCGGATCCCGGTTCGGCCGGTCAGCCCCGTCCGCCCAAAGGCATCGTCCTGGGTACGTATCGGGCCGGAGACGAGCAGGCCTGGGCCGACATCGTCAACACGACCGACATGGGCGGCGACTACGACGTTAGCAAGGTCCGCCAATCGCTGACCACCCGTCAGCGGTTCGACCCGGAAGGTCTTTTCTTCGCCCGCGACGGCGGGACCGGCCGGCCGCTGGCGACGGCGTGTGCGTGGTGGACCGGCGAGTGGGGGCGCCTCCGGCCGACGCTGCACATGGTCGCCGGCCGGGGCGAGTCAAAAGGCCGGGGCCTGGGCAAGCTCGTCTGCCAGGCCGTGCTGGACTACTTCGCCCGCCGGGGCGAGAGGGAAGTCATCCTCAGCACCGACGACCACCGCCTGCCGGCGCTGGTGACGTACCTGCAACTCGGCTGGCTGCCGATGCGTTTCGTCCGGGGGGAAGACCACCTCGGCCGGTGGGAGGCGATCTTCGGAAAACTCTCGGGCAAGTGCGGCCCGCTGCGCTTCGCGGGGAAAGGAAGGGCGATCCCCGTGGCCGTTTTGGGCCTGGGCCGGGGCGCCGGCCTGGCGGGCTACGTGCAGGCCCACTGCGCAGGGCAGATCGTGGCCGCCTGCGACGTCGCCGAGGACGCCCGCCGACGGTTCGCCGAGCGATTCGGGCTCCGAAAGGTCGACAGCCGGCTCGAGGCCCTGCTGGACAGCTCGGCCGAGGCCGTCATCGTCGCCACTGACTGCCCCGACCACGCCCGCCCGGCCGTCGCCGCCCTGCGCGCGGGCAAGGACGTCCTCAGCGAGGTAACGGCCTTTCACACGCCCGCCGAGGGCGTTGAGCTCATCGAGACGATCGAGCAGACACGCCGGGCATACATGCTGGCGGAAAACTGCCTCTACAGCAACGCCATGTACGACCTGGCCTATCAGGCCGTCACCGGCGCCCTGGGCCGGTTGCAGTACGCCGAGGGCGATTACGTCCACGACATCCGCAGCCTGATGGCCCGCGCCGGGCAGAGACACTGGCGCGGCTGGCTGCCGCCGCTGTTCTATTGCACACACCCGCTGGGCCCCATTCTGCGAGCCCGTCAACTCGCGGCAGGTCCCCGGTCCCCGCGTGAGCGCCCGGTGCGCGTGGTCGCAATGCACACCGGCAGCAAGGTGGAAAAGACCCAAGGCGGGATCGACATGGGGGCCATGTTGATCCAGTGCTCTGACGGTTCGGCCGTGCGAATCGCCGCCGGCTTCGCCGTCAACCGCGAGCCGTCCAGCCTGTGGGTCTGCTTCTACGGGACCAAGGCATCGCTGGAAACGGACCGTTGGGAGGAAAAAGTGCACCTGTACCGGCCCGAGAACAGAGACGCCGCGGGCCCGACGTCCTACCGGCCGGCCGGGGGGGACAGGCGCCCTTATACCACTGCCGGGCACTTCGGCGCCGATCCGCGGATGATGGAATACTGGATCGAGTCCCTCGCCAACGGCCTGGTCATGCCCGTGGACGTCTACGAGGCCGCCGACATGACGATGCCGGGCATTCTCGGCCATCGATCCAGCCTGACCGGGTCACAACCGATCGAGCTGCCCGACCTGCGAGACCCGGCCGGCAGGGAGGCCTGCCGTCGCGACCGGGCCCGGCCGGACCCGGCGGACCCGACAAAACTGACCGACACATCACCGGCTTGAGGGATTGCCACACGACCTCAAGAGAGGCCGTTTCACCCGCAGGGAGATTGCGGGAAGGCCCCCATAGGGTCGCCCGTCCCTAGCAGATCCGCGGCAGCTCTTCCCCATAGGGCATTTGCACGACGCGCCGCCCGCCGGCGCGGGTGATCATTTCCACAAACGGCAACTCGGCGAGGGGCCCCACGGCGCCGATCACGGCGGCGTCGCCGGCGATATCGTGGCGCGCCAGGATTTCAACCGCCGCTTGAGCCGAATCATCGGCCACCACGGCAACCAACTTGCCCTCGTTGGCAATAGTGAGCAGGTCGAGGCCAAGCATCTCGGCCGCCGCCCTGGCGGTCGGGTCGGTGGGTATGGCCTGCGCGCGGATCTCGATGCTTCGCCCGGTCGCGGTGGACAGCTCGGCCAGCGTAGCCGCCAAGCCCCCTCGCGTCGGGTCGCGCATCCACCTGAGCTTCTCTGCCAGGTGCCGGATCAAAGACGACGCGAGGTCGTGGATCGGGGCGCAGTCGCTTTCGAGCGAGGCGGCCACGCTCAAGCCCTTGCGCTGGCACATGACGGCCAGCCCGTGTTGGCCCAGCGGCCCGCTCAGGACGACGGCATCGCCTTCCCGGACACGGTCGAAGCCGACTCTGGCGCCGGCAAGCAGCACCCCGACGCCGGCGGTGTTGATCGTCAGTCCCGGCTCGCCCCGGCGCTCGACGACCTTGGTGTCGCCGGTGACGATCGTCACGCCGGCCTCCGTTGCCGCCGTGCCGGCCGAAACCATGAGCCGGCGAAGAAGCTCAACATCCAGGCCCTCTTCCAACACCAGTGCCATGCTCAGGGCGACCGGGGCCGCGCCGCAGACAGCCAGATCGTTGATCGTCCCGCAGACGCTGAGCTTGCCGATGTCGCCGCCCGGGAATACCAGCGGGTCGACGACGTAGCTGTCGGTGGTGAAGAGCACCGGCCGACCGCCGGTGGCGACCGCCGCCGCGTCGGTCAAGGATGCGGCATTCTGACCGCCGAGGGCCGGCAGGATCACCTCGGTGATCAGCTCAGAGGTCAACTGTCCGCCGCCGCCGTGGGCCAGGACGATCTTTTCGGCCCGGCTCATGACTTCGCTCCCGCGCCCTGGTGTCGAGAGTACTTATACGCGGCCGCGCACGCCCCCTCCGAGGAAACCATGCAGGGCCCGACCGGCTCGCGCGGCGTGCACCTCGTGCCGAACAGGGCGCAGTCGACAGGGAGGCATCGCCCGCAGATGACGTCGCCGCAGCGGCAGCCGGGAAGCTCGTAATCGTCGATTTCCGGCATCTCGAACCGTCGGGCGGCATCGAAGTCAGCGAAGGTATCTTTCAGCGCCAGGCCGCTTTGCGGGATCACCCCCAATGCCCGCCAGGGCGCGTCAACGACCTCGAACACCTGATGGATGACCGCCAGGGCCTTTGTGTTCCCCTCGGCCGTTACCAGCGGATAAACCGTGCATGCCGCCGGGGCGCCCCCGGCAAGCTGCCGCAGGATTTCCAGAAGCCCGGCGAAGATCTGCTCGTCCTCAAAGCCCGCCACGACGCAGGGACGACGATGCGTATCGACGATGGGTTGGTACGCCTGGTAGCCGATGATGACGCTGACGTGGCCCGGACAGAGGAACCCGTCGATTCGCACGTCCGGTTGGCTAAGCAGCGCCTGCATCGCGGGCGGGATGAGCTTATGGGCGCAGAAGGCCGAGAAGTTCTTCAGCCCTTCGCGGCGGGCCTGCTGAAGGGCCAGGGCCGTGGCCGGCGCCGTGGTTTCAAAACCGACGGCAAGGAAGACCACTTCCTCCTCGCACCGGCGCCGGGCGAGGTCGACTGCCTCGTGGGCGGCATAGACTACCTCCACGGTGGCTCCCGCCGACCGCGCCTGCTCCAACGAACCGAGTTTGCCCGGCACGCGGACCATGTCGCCATAGGTCGCGATGATCACGTCCCGCCGCTGCCGGGCCAGATGGACCGCCCGATCTATATACGTCTGGTCCGTAACACAGACCGGACAGCCGGGTCCGCTGATCAAGCGGAGTCCTTCCGGGAACAGGTCGCGCAGCCCGCCCCGGCTGATGGCGACCGTGTGGGTGCCGCAGACCTCCATCAACTGCACGGACGGCCCGAGACGTTCGACGACAGTTGGCCAGACCTCCTGAATGCCTTCCCGGATCGTCTCGAAGCGATTCATTGACTGTCCAACTCCTGCATTTCACGCAGGATGGCAAAGGTCTCGCGAGCGTCCTCTTCGTCCACGACGGCGATGGCGTAGCCGGCGTGGACGAGCACCCAGTCGCCCACCTTGGCGTCCGGCGTGAGCGTGATGATTGCCTCGGCCGTAGCGCCGCCCAGCGAGACGATTGCCCTTTCGCCTTCGACGGTCTCAATTCTTGTCGGTACTGCTAGGCACATGGCGCCTTCTCCGTGGTACCCACTTCGGTTCAGTTGAAAAGCGATGGGCGGCCACCACCGCCTGTCCCAGCGCCACTCCGCCGTCGTTGCACGGGACATTCTGATGCATGAGCACGGCCAGACCCTCAGCGTCCAACAACCGCTTCAACCGCCGCCGCAAGTATCGGTTGGAGAAACAGCCGCCGGAAAAAGCGACGGTCCTCAGGCCGGTGGCTTCCACCGCCCGGCGGGTCGCCGCAAACAGGAAGGCGGCGACGGTATTATGGAACTTAGCCGAGACCACGCTCGTCGGCGCGGCGTCTCGGAGATCCTCGACAATCGCCCGGATCATCGGCCTGTAGTCTATCTCGAAAGGATCCGTCCCCGTCAAGACGAACGGATACTCGTCCTCCACGCCCTCGGCCGCGGCGCCTTCCAGGAGCATGGGGGCCTGCCCTTCAAACCGATTGGCCTCAGCCAGGCCGCACATCGCGGCGACGGCATCGAAGAACCTGCCCAGGGAGCTGGTCTGGGGGCAGTTGGCCCCGGCGTCGAGCTGCTCGAACAGCAGGCGCCGCCGCTCGTCGACCGCCAGGCGCCGCGCGATGGGAAGATTCTGCCCCCCTCGGCCGAAGGTCTCACGCAGCAGCGAAAGCGCCGGCCGGACTGTCTCGACCGCCGCGGCGTCCCCGCCGGGAAGCGGGAAGTACCGTAAATGCCCCAGGCGGACAAAATCCACCACCGACGTCCGCAGGATCTCGCAGCCCCAGACGGCTCCGTCGGTCCCGTAGCCCGTTCCGTCGCAACAGAGCCCGATGACTTCGTCGGTAAAGCCACACTCGGCCATGCAGGAGACGATATGCGCGTGATGATGCTGGACCCGCAGGAGAGCCAGTGCCGGCCGTCCGGCCAGTTCGCCCCTGGCTCTGCGCAGCGCGTACTCGGTGGAAAGGTATCCCGGATGAGAGTCGGCCACGATAATTTCAGGCTGTAGATCGAACAGCAGCTCCAGGTCATTGACCACGTGCATGAAATGTCGATAGTTGCGCCCGTCCTTGAGATCGCCAATGTGCTCGCTCAGGACGGCCTGCCCGGCCCGGTATAGACAGACGGTATTCTTCAGCTCGCCCCCGACAGCCAAGACGGTGGGGCCGCCTTCGCCGCCGACGCCAGGGGGCATCAAGCGCGATCCCATTTCCGACGTGTCAGAAGGACGTCTGCAAACCTCTACGGGCTGGGGCGCATACCCGCGCGCGCGCCGGAAGATCACAGGCGCTCCACACGCGTCCGCCTGGACCACGCTGTCGTCCAGGCTTCGCTGGATTTGCCGGTTGTGCAGCAGAATCGCATCGGCGATCCGGCCCAGGTGGGCGATGGCGTCCTCGTTATCCTTGACCAGCGGCTCGTCGGAGACGTTGCCGGAGGTCATCACCAGCGGCGGCAGGTTGCAGGCAAAAAGCAGGTGGTGCAGCGGCGTATACGGCAGCATGATCCCCAGCGCGGGAAGTCCCGGCGCGACGGCCTCCGCCACCCGAATGCCGGGGGCCCTTCTCCGGGGCAGGAGAAGGATCGGGCACTTCGGCCCGGTCATGAGATTCCTGGCGCCGTCGTCAAGCTGGCAGAGCTGACGTGCTTGCTCCAGGTCTTTGACCATCAATGCGAACGGCTTGGCGTCCCTGCTCTTCCGCATTCTCAAGCGGCGGACGACATGTTCGTCGTCGGCGCGGCAGGCAAGGTGGAACCCGCCTAGGCCCTTGATCGCGATGATTCGCCCGCGACGGATCAGATCTGCCGCCGCAACGATCGGCTCCTCGCAGAGGATCTGCCGGCCGTGAGAATCGGTCAGCCAGCAGCTCGGGCCGCACACGGGACAGGCGATCGGCTGGGCGTGGAAACGGCGGTCACCGGGCTCGGCGTACTGCGACGCGCACAACCGGCACATCGAGAAATCCACCATGGTGGTGTTCGGCCGGTCGTAAGGGATTCGTTTGATGATGGTATACCGCGGCCCGCAGTTGGTGCAGTTGATGAACGGATATCGATGCCGCGGATCAGCAGTGTCGAAAAGTTCCCTGAGACAGTCCGCGCAGGTCGCCGTGTCCACCGTCACCTGAGCGTCACTCAACTCTCCGCCGGCGCTGGGACGAATCTCAAATGCCTTTTCGCCGGATTGGACCGCGAGATCCTCCCGCCGAAATCGGCGGACTTCCGCCAGCGGCGGCAGTTCCCCCGAAAGACGACGGCGGAAGGCCTCCAGTTCGTCGGGGCCGCCCTGTACTTCGATCGTCGCCCCGGATGCATCGTTCACCACGAACCCGGTGAGGTTCAGCGATCGGGCCAGACGGTAAACAAACGGGCGAAACCCAACGCCCTGGACCTGCCCGGTAACGTGGAAACGACTGCGCTCCAGCAAATTACAGCCCATTCAAAAACGCTTTCCTGCTGAATTCTACGCCCCAAGCCGGCCAACGGCCATTGCCGGCCGGCCAGACGCAAGCCCAGTGTATCACCATGTCGTGCTCTTGGGGGAAAGCATTTGGCCGGCCTGCGGCAGGGCCGAAGGCCATTTGACATCTCGCGTCCAGGCCGCTACCTAGGAACTATGCGGATTCGCCGAACTGTGCTTTGGGTATTGGCGATCACCTTCCTGGCCGTGGTGGTGGCGGCGGGGATGATTTACGCCATGGCCTGCCGCATACCCCCCGCATACCACTACAGAGCCCTGACGGCCGAGGAGCAAAAGGAATCGCTGGACAGCCTTATCGCCGATCATATCTTTCACCGGTTCGGCAACAAGGCCGGTGCGGGGCTGCCCTTTACCTGGACCATCACTGCCGCCCGGGCCAACGAATACCTGGCCTCATTGGATGCGGTCGGGTCCCTGTGTGAGCCGCCGACTTACCCGAGCCTGGAGATGGAGCGCGCGGGCCTTTCCGGACCAGCAGTGGCAATGCACCAGGGCGTACTGACGTTGATGGTCCACGCCAAACGCTACGACAAGATCTTTAGCACAGACCTGGCGTTCGACTTCAACGGACAAGGAGACCTGACAGCCCGAACGCTGGCGATGCGGGTTGGCGTCATGCCCGTGCCT